>Ga0307515_10008042_pt1 | contig 20665 bp, 20 predicted proteins | sample 17_EM_MG_FD_194513 | JGI IMG/M metagenome (GOLD analysis project Ga0307515, IMG submission 194513) | Populus trichocarpa ectomycorrhiza microbial communities from riparian zone in the Pacific Northwest, United States - 17_EM | ecosystem: Host-associated > Plants > Roots > Unclassified | place...
GCCTTGTCGCTGGTACGGCTGAGCACCGTGACTTCGGCGCCCATGGCCGAGGCAAGTTTGACGGCCATGTGGCCGAGACCGCCGAGGCCGATCACCGCCACGCGGCTTCCCGGGCCGACATTCCAGGTCCGCAGCGGTGAATAGGTGGTGATGCCGGCGCAGAGCAGCGGCGCGACACGGGTGATATCCAGGCCATCGGGCACGCGGCAGGCAAACTCCTCGCGAACAACGAGATGCTTTGAATAGCCGCCACGGGTAATCTCGCCGGTAATGCGATCGGGCGCGTTATACGTGCCCGTATTGCCTTCCCGGCAAAGCTGTTCTTCGCCGCGCCGGCACTGGTCGCAGCTCTGGCAGCTGTCGACCATGCATCCGACGGCGACTTTGTCGCCGATCTTGTAGCGCGTCACCTCGCTGCCGATCTCGATCACGCAGCCGACGATCTCGTGACCCGGCACGAGCGGGTAAGTCGTCCAGCCCCAGTCGTTGCGGGCCATGTGCAGGTCCGAGTGGCAGACGCCGGAATAGAGGATTTCTATGACGACGTCATTGGCCCGCGGGGCGCGGCGCTCGAAGGAGTAGGGAACCAGAGGCTCGTTGGCGTCCGTTGCGGCGAAGCCATAACTTTTCATGTTCTAGATCCTTTTCTGACTGTGTTTGGTGGTCGCTCATGAGGCATTTTGCGGTTTCGCATCGTTGTCGACGATCGCCGCCGCGCGCGGGCGCAGGATGAAGACGCCGACAAGCAGAAGGGCGAGCGCCAACATCACGGATGAGCCAGCCAGTGCGATTCCCACGCGGTGGGCGAGCAGCGCCGTGCCTTGCAGCCCCGATGTGCCGAAGGCGGCGATGGCCACCAGGACCGCGAGGCCAAGCGAACTGCCGGTTTGGTGGGCTACATTGACGACGCCCGACGCGGCCCCGGCGTCATTTCCAGCCACGCCCGAAATGCCCGATGAAGTGAGGGGACTGAGCACAAAGCCCTGGCCCAGGCCGATCAGGACCATCGGCAGCCCGATGCCCATCAGGTAGGTCGAGTCAATCGAGACCTGGCTGAGCCAGACCATCCCAATGAGGCTGATGACAAAACCCGCTGTCAGGAGGCGGTCGTTGCCGTATCGGCGTGTCAGTTGGGGAACGACCATCGCGGCCGCGAAGTTGACGAGGGTCGCAGGCAGGAACGCCATTCCAGTAACCGCTGGCCGATAGAGGGAAACGCCCTGCATGAACTGGGTGATGAAAAAGAAAAAGCCAATCATCGCACCGAGGAACAGGACACGCGCGGCATAAGCGGCGGAGCGCTCGCGGCTGGCGAACAGATGCAACGGCATGATGGGCTGCGCGGCGTGCCGCTCGACCAAAACGAACAATGCGATCAGCAGCAGGGAGGCCACGAGCAGCGAGATCGTCAAGGGATCGCTCCAGCCATGGGTCGCCGACCGGATAAGGCTGTAGACGAGGGCAACCATGCCGATGGTGGATGTCAGGGCTCCGGCGACGTCAAGCCGCCCGGAATGACGCGCGGGTTCCGGGATGTAGCGCAGGGCCGCCAGAATCATGCCGATACCGATGGGCAGGTTGATGAAGAACCCGACCCGCCAGGACAGCCAGTCGGCAAGAACGCCGCCGAGCACGAGACCGACGCTCGCTGCGATCCCGGCCACGGCACTGTAGTAGGAGACGGCCCGCGTCCGTTCATGGCCTTCGGAAAAAGTTGTCTGGAGGAGGGCCAGGGTGGAGGGGGCAAGGATCGCGCCGCCAAGCCCCTGAACCGCACGCGCGCCGATCATCCAGGCTGGCGTCTGGGCCAAGCCGATGGCGATGGATGAAACGGTAAAGAGCGCAAGGCCGGCAATCAGCATCCGCCGGCGCCCGAGGATATCGCCCGCGCGGGCTCCCAAGAGCAGGAAGCCGCCGAAGGTCAGCGTATAGGCGCTCTGGACCCAGGCCAGTTCGGCGTCGGAAAAGCCGAGTTCGCGGTGGATGTTGGGAAGTCCCGTCAGCACGATCGACGTGTCGAGGACGATCATCACATAGCTGAGCAGGATGATCGCAAGGATCGCAGTCTTATTAAGCGTAGCGCTTGTGGAGGGCATTGCGGTGGCCTTTCAGGGGCATTCAGGAGGCCGTACGCGCGCCCGGTTCGAAGGTGACTGCGTTGCCGGCGGCGCGCGCGGGGTCGCGGACGGGGAACAACGAATCGATGCGGACCGCTCCGGTAAACCAGTCAGACGGTCCCTGGCCCAACGGTTGGGTTCCTGCTCTTTTGATGTCCATGGAATGTTCGGTCCTCAATCATGCGAAGGCGAATGTCGCCGTCATCATGGAAGGACAAATAGCATCTGGCGGGTAACCCGATTAGATAGAAGAAACCGCATGAACCTGTGAGCAGCATTCATTAATGCCGCGAGCAGACGCGTTGCCGGAGAGGCCACGCATTCCTACCCGCAATGGGCTGCGGGTCCGAATTTCACTCAAAAAGGATTCGGGGGCTTTATCGTGTCGCTGTTGCGCAGCGTATCCATGAGAACGGCGAAGGCCGGAGACAGTTGGCGACGGCTGGGATAGTAGAGGTGATAGCCCGAGAATGGCGGACACCAGTCTGACAGCACACGGATCAAACGCCCGTCGGTGAGTTCCTCGCGCACATGGTCTTCCAGGACGAAGCCCAGTCCTGCGCCACGCCGGGCAGCGTTCAGCACCATTCTGGAAATGTTGAACGCCAGCGGCCCATCGACCCGTACCCGAAGCTCCCGCCCGTCCTTTTCGAATTCCCACGCGTAGAAACCGCCGTAGCTTGGAAGCCGCATGTTGATGCAGGCGTGCGCCGTCAAATCCTGCGGCGTAAGAGGTTTGGGACGCCCTTCGAAATAGGACGGTGCGCCAACGACAGCCATCCGCATTTCGGGACCGATCCGCACGGCGATCATGTCCTTGTCGACCTGCTCCCCGAGCCTGACACCTGCGTCGTAGCGCTCAGTCACGATGTCCGTAAGCCCATTGTCGACGACAATCTCCACCTTGATATCGGGGTAGGCTGGTAGCAACCGTTCGACGGCTGGCCAGAGGACCGCTTCGGCGGCGTGTTCGCCCGCCGTGATGCGCACTGTGCCCGCAGGCTTGTCCCTGAGTTCGGTGAGCGCCGAAAGCGCGGCGTCGATTTCCTCGAATTGCGGCCTCACCGTCTGAAGCAGGCGCTCTCCTGCTTCGGTGAGGGAGACGCTCCGTGTGGTTCGTGTCAGCAGTCGAACACCCAGCCGCTCCTCTAGCAGACGGATCGTATGGCTAAGAGCAGAAGGCGAAAGGCCAAGTTTGGCCGCCGCTTTCGTAAAACTCTTCTCCCGGGCGACGACCAGAAAGGTGCTCAAATCGCTGATCGTGTCCCGCGCCATTTTTGAATCCCATTCAATACCGCATGCCGACTTTGAACTCTAATCATGCTCCCGAATTTTCGCTAGTTTTGCGCATACAAAAAACGGCTCTCGAAGCCTGTTAAAGGAGTTACACAATGAAAACGCGCAAACTCGGCCAAAATCTCGAAGTGTCCGCACTCGGTCTCGGCTGCATGAGCATGAGCGCCCTGTATGGACCGCCTGCCGACAAGGGCGAGATGATCAGGGTCATCCGCGCGGCCCATGACAGTGGCGTCACACTGTTCGACACAGCAGAATCCTATGGGCCTTTCGTCAACGAGGACCTCGTCGGCGAGGCGCTCGCACCGATCCGCGATCACGTCGTCATCGCCACCAAGTTCGGGTTCGACATCGACATGGAAACAGGCGAGCGACACGGCGGCCTCAACAGTCGCCCGGAGCATGTCAAGCAAGTGGTCGATGCCATGCTGAAGCGGCTGAAGACCGACCGCATCGACCTCCTGTATCAGCATCGGGTCGACCCGGATGTTGCGATCGAGGACGTGGCGGGCGCGGTCGGGGACCTGATCGCCGAGGGCAAGGTCAAGCACTTCGGCCTCTCCGAGGCAGGTGCCGACACGATCCGTCGTGCACATGCGGTTCAACCGGTAACCGCGGTCCAGAGCGAATATTCGTTGTTTTATCGTGGGGCGGAACTCGAGACCCTTCCGGTGCTGGGAGAGCTTGGCATCGGCTTCGTGCCCTTCAGTCCGCTCGGCGCCGGCTTTCTGACGGGCAAGATTGACGAGAACACAAAGTTCGACGCGTCTGATTTCCGCAACAACGTGCCCCGCTTTTCCCCGGAAGCCCGCAAGGCAAACGTCGCGCTTGTCGATATGATCAAGGGTGTCGCGGAGCGCAAAAGCGCGACCCCGGCGCAGGTCGCCTTAGCATGGTTGCTCGCCCAGAAGCCCTGGATCGTGCCGATCCCCGGCACCACGAAGCTTCACCGCCTCGCGGAAAATCTCGGATCGGTGGACGTCGAGCTGACGGCTGACGACCTCCGTGAGATCGATGCCGCAGCGTCGAAGATCGAAGTCATGGGCGAACGGCTTCCCGAGGCCGCGCTCAAGATGACCGGCCGCTAATAGCGAACGCAAGAAATCAGCAACGTCCTGTTGGAGAGGCCCATGACACCGCCCAACCCGTCAAAACCTTCGGATGTTGAAACCGAGATACTGGAACTCTCCCTCGAAAAATTCCGCTGGAAGACGACAGGACAATTCGACCGGTTGGAAGACCTGTTCGACGACGGCCTCGTCTTCGTCCATCTCAACGGAAATATAACATCCAGACAGGCGTGGATGGACGAACTTCGGTCCGGGCGGTTCCGATACGACAGGATCGATCACAAGGCTTCTTTCGTGAAGTCTCACGGAAGCACTGCCGTCCTGGTCGGGCGGGCGGCATTTCATGTCTCCATGGGCGGGTTCAAGGCCACCTACAATCTGGTCTACACCGAGGTCTATGTGAACACGTCGGGCACGTGGAAACTCGTCAACATCCACACGTGCTCCGCCTAGAGGAAACCGCCATGTTGAAAGGAGCATAAGCCATGACGAAAGTCCTCATCCTCGGTGCCAACGGTCAGCTGGCGCGCAACACGGCCGGATATTTCCTCGCCCATACGGACGTGTCCCTGACGCTGTACTTGCGCCGCGCCAATCGCCTCAAGAATCCGTACCCCGGCCGCGTGACGATCGTCGAAGGCGACGTACTCGATCCTGAAACGCTGCGAACCGCCATGCGCGGGCAGGACGCCGTCTATGCCAATCTCTCCTGCGACATGGCGTGGCAAGCGCGTGTGATCGTCGCCACCATGCACGAGACGGGTCTGAAACGCCTGATCTTCATCAGTTCGATGGGCATCTACGGCGAGGTGCCGGGCGAAAAGTACCGCAGCATTCTCGATCCATACCGCGACTCCGCCGCGCTGATCGAACAATCCGATCTCGACTACACGGTGCTGCGGCCAGGCTGGTTCACGCGGGGCGCGGAAGTCGACTACCGGATCACGCAGAAAGGGGAGCCCTTCAAGGGGCACAACGTTTCCCTGAACAGCCTCTCGGACCTTATCGCCAAACTGGCGACCGATCCCACACTCCATGTTCGCGCCAGCCTTGGGGTGAGCAACGCGTGAACGGGCGATGAGCTACCGTGACGGCTGGCTGGCCTGTCTTATCACCGGCAATTCCCCCAAAAACAAAGCCCGCCGGCTTTCACCAGCGGGTTTGTTCATGCCAGATCAGGGGCAAAAAACTTACTTCGCCTTGTCGCCGGCCAGAAACTCGTCGCACCAGCTCGGGCCTGACGATTTCTTGACGTCGCCGAGGACGTGGACCGAGCGGATCACGTAATCTCCGGAAACGTTGAGCTGGACGGAGCAGGAGAGGAACTCGGTGCGGGCAGAGGCGATCTTCTTGCCCTTCTTGCCGTTTTCGCCTTCGGCATATTGCGCCGGGATCGTCCGCTTCTTGTAGCCGCCCTTCCAGGAATAGACCGTCATGTCGCCGTTTGAGACGTCCGACTGCGGCGGTCCGAAAGCGGCGAAGAAGACGCCGGCCGGCTGGCCCTTCCAGCGGGCCTCGACGGCATTTCTGGCCGGTCCTACGGTCGTGCAGCCGGCAAGCGCCAGCGCGAGGCCGGCCACGGTCATCAAGCGGAAATTCATCTGGTCAAGTCCCTTTGGCTTTCGTTCTGAAACATCGGTCGCCCCGGCGGCGCAACACGCGTGTGGCCAAGGCTTTCAACCCTGCCTCTAGCGCTAAACCGATTGAAAGAAAATCGGCAGAATGACTTATAGGCGCGGTTGCGCGCATAAATTTGCAAGCGTTGCCGAAAGGCCCCAGCAGCCGGGCCGCGGGGCTGCCTGGCGACCTCCGGAACCTCGGCGCAAGCCGCGACGGGTTGAGGCCGGCACCGGTCGTGCGGGTGCTTGCCCGGATACGGGTGGATGCGGTCGTGGCGGGGAGGCTGGCGGTGCCGGAGACTTATCCCGTTGTTTTCATGCGGCTTGCCGATTTTTCCCATTTGCGCCTTGTGGAAAGGAAAATGCTGTTCTATAGAGGCGCCGCTGGTCACGGAGTGTAGCGCAGCCTGGTAGCGCACGTCGTTCGGGACGACGGGGTCGGAGGTTCGAATCCTCTCACTCCGACCAGCCTATAAGTCATTGTATTCCTTCCCGTATTTTCAATGACGCAAGCCTGGTAGGCAATTCTCGTTTTTTCAATCCGCACAGTTCACACTCGGGTCCGTCGGCATTTTGCCGGAGCTTCAGGCCGTTGCGCACGTCCGTCCGCTCGAATTCGCTGGTGGTTGCTCCGGGCGGATACGCGGCCATTTCCCAAGGCGTGCATGAATATCGACTGTTGCATTGTATGGGCGGCCGTCTTTCTTGACCGAAAAACGGAAGATGAACTACAACTGCCTGGCAATAGTCTGTCCCGCAGATACCCATCATTGACCGCGCATCCGATCGCCCCGTTTTCAGGCGGTCATGCCCGGCCCACCCAACAGGAATTGCTTGCCCATGTTCGATATCCTCTGGCGTAGCGTGGCGATCGGCCTTGGCGGCACCATCCTCATGGATCTCTGGGCTTTCCTGTTGTTCTTGGCTGCCGGCCAGTCGCGGCCGAACTGGGCGCCGGTCGGGCGCTGGTTCTGGCACCTGCGCACCGGAAAGGTCTTTCACGAGGATATCGGCAAGGCCGCGCCCTATGAGCATGAGCTGGCTCTGGGCTGGATCGGCCACTATGCCGTCGGCATTCTCTACGGCATCCTGCTGATCGTCTTCACCGGCCCGTCCTGGCTTGCCGCGCCGACATTCCTGCCGGCCTGGATCCTCGGTATTATCACCGTCGGCGCCGGCTGGTTCCTGTTGCAGCCGGGGCTTGGGATCGGCTGGGCGGCCTCGAAACTTCCCAATGCCAACACGGTGCGCCTGCTCAATCTTGTCTCCCATACGGTTTTTGCGGCCGGCATGTACGGGACGGCGCTTCTTATCCGCTGAAGACGTTTCTTGCCCAGGGCGATTACCGTGCTATGGCTTGGCGCGCACCGTTCAAGGACATGTTTTGAAAAAGATAGACGACCTGATTGCTTCCGTGACGAGTATCCACGACCGCTATAAGGCCGGCCGCATGGAGCGCGAAACCGTGCGCGAATGGGTGCTTGGCCTTGGCGAATACCCGCCGCCCTATGCCGCGCCGATGAGCGAAGCCGCGGCCTGGTTCAAGCCCGTCCGGGATATCGAGCCGGATGCGCTGAAGGTGGTGGATCTGGAAAAGCTGAAGGCGATTGCCGATGCCGGGGGCTTGGTCACACTAAACCCGGCGCGGTTCAACGGCCGCTGAGGCCGTCGACACTTCGGATGTTCTGGGAGAAATGCCCGCAAGCACCGCCGTCGACCTTTTGTCGTTGGCAGCGCTTGCGAAACAAGCCATTTCAGATGTCGACAGCAGCATCCTTGAAGATCTGCGAAGCCTCGCCAGCGGTCATGCGGAGGAGATCGGTTTCGTCGCGGCGGCGGGAGAACAGCTCCGTTGCCATCAGCTGGTCGGCCAGGTCCGCCGGCAGCGAGAGGACCACGCGGGCCTCGTCCGTACGAAAGCCGGTCAGCGACGAGCGCTTGGCCGTGATCATGCCGCCGGCCACCGTGTTGTTGCTGTCCGGATCGATCAGGATGAAGGCGCCGGTGGTGCGGTTCTGTTCATAGGCGTCAAAAACCGCATTTTCATCGAAGGAAAGATGGACTTTGCCAATGCCGTTCATGGGCAGGAGACCTGTCCGCTGGTTCCAGGCGCCGGTTTTCAGGTCGAGCTGGCTGAACGGGTTGGCGGTGACGCGCTGGCGTCGCGAGCCGCTCTTCAGCCAGTAGCGCCGACCCGGCTGAATGCCCTCCGACTGCAGGGCAACGAGCTGGGCGTCGAAATCGAGACCGACCTGCGGCTGGCTATCGATCGAGACGATCATGTCGCCGCGCGATACGTCGACCTGGCGGTCGAGTACCAGCGTGATCGCGTCGCCGGCAACGGCGGCGTTGCGCACGAGGTCGAAGGTGACGATCTTGGTAACGTTGGCAACCATGCCCGAGGGCAGGATGACGACGCTGTCACCCGGCTTGACCGAACCACCGGCAACCGTGCCCTGATAACCGCGAAAGCTTTCGCCGGGACGCGAGACGCGCTGCACGGGCAGGCGGAAGCCGACGGTCTGGGCGGAGCGAACGGTCGCCAGTTCCAGCACTTCGACCAGCGTCTGGCCGTCATACCAGGGCATCGAGGCCTTGCCGTCATAGACGACGTTTTCGCCCTTCAGCGCCGACATCGGGATGGCGGTGATCTGGCGGACGCCAAGCGACAGAGCCAGTTCGCGGAATTCGTGGCTGATCTGGTCGAAGCGGGCGCGGTCATAATCGACCAGGTCGAACTTGTTGACGGCGAGAACGAACTGCTTGATGCCCATCAGCGAGGCGATCGTCGCATGGCGGCGGGTCTGCTCGAGCAGGCCGGTACGGGCATCGACGAGTAGAATGGCGAGATCGGCAGTGGACGCGCCGGTTACCATGTTGCGGGTATACTGCTCGTGACCGGGGGTGTCGGCGACGATGAAGGAGCGCTTGTCGGTGGCGAAATAGCGATAGGCGACATCGATGGTGATGCCCTGTTCGCGTTCGGCCTGCAGACCGTCAAGCAGCAATGCGAAATCGGGCAGCCCGAGATCGTTCTGCTTGCCACTGTCACGGCGCAGCGTTGCCGCCTGGTCTTCCTTGACTGCCTTGGTGTCCCAAAGCAGGCGACCGATCAGGGTGGACTTGCCGTCGTCGACGCTGCCGCAGGTGATCAGGCGCAGCGGGCGCGTGTCGCGCGGCAGGCGCGCGGCTTCAGTTGCCGGGAAAGCGGTAATCGTGCCGGCGTTTTCCTCGGCGAGTGCGGCTTGTGCGATTGCGGAAACGGTCATCAGAAATATCCTTCACGCTTCTTCTTTTCCATCGAACCGGACTGGTCCTTGTCGATGGCGCGGCCCTGCCGTTCGGAAACCGTGGCGATTTCCAGTTCGGCAATGACCTCTTCGAGATTGGTAGCCTGAGATGGGATGGCGCCCGTCAGCGGAAAATCGCCGAGCGTGCGGAAACGGATCGAGCCGTGCTGGACGGTTTCGCCGGGCAGCAGTTCCAGCCGCGGATCTTCGGCAAGGATCATCATGCCGTCGCGCTCGACGTAAGGGCGCTCCTTGGCGTAGTAGAGCGGCACCAGCGGAATGTCTTCCACCTGAATGTAGCGCCAGATGTCGACCTCGGTCCAGTTCGACAGCGGGAAGGCGCGCACGCTCTCGCCCTTGCGGATCATGCCGTTGTAGATGTTCCAGAGTTCCGGACGCTGGGCGCGCGGATCCCAGCGATGCTCCGGCGTGCGGAACGAATAGATCCGTTCCTTGGCGCGGCTTGCCTCTTCGTCGCGACGCGCGCCGCCGAAAGCGGCATCGAAGCCGCCGGCGTCGAGCGCCTGGCGCAGGCCTTCGGTTTTCATGATGTCGGTAAACAGCGCCGAACCGTGGGTAAATGGCGTGATGTTTTCGGCGGCCCCGCGCGGATTGATATGCTCGATGAAGTCAAGATCGTATTTCTTCACGATGTCGTTGCGGAACGCGATCATCTCGGCGAACTTCCAGCCGGTGTTCACATGCAACAGCGGGAAGGGCACGCGGCCGGGGTAGAACGCCTTGCGCGCCAGATGCAGCAGCACGGACGAATCCTTGCCGACGGAATAGAGCATCACCGGCTTGTCGAATTCGGCGGCGACTTCGCGAAAGATATGGATCGCTTCGTTCTCGAGCGCCTTCAGATGCGGATCGAGCGGCGTTTTGGTCGTCTGCGGATTGTGCAGTTCCGTTTCCGGAAGGGTACTGGGCATTTCAAGTCTCCGGGAGTGTCTGTGGTGCGAGCCTGCGCGGATTATCGCGCAATGCTGCTGGAAAGAGGACTGCTCGAAATCGATGTGGTTTGCGGGATGGTCGAGGCGACGGTTTCCGCGACGTGAAGGCCGCATTCGCGCTTCTCGTCGTTCTCCCACCACCAGCGGCCGGCACGCTCTGGCTCGCCCGGCTTGATGGCGCGGGTGCAGGGCTCGCAGCCGATCGAGGGGTAACCACGGGCATGCAGCGGATTGACCGGGATCGCTTCCGCTTCGACATGGGCACGGATCGTTTCGATGTCCCAGTCGGCCAGCGGATTGATCTTGATCAGGCCACGGTCGAGATCGGCCTCGGCAAACGGCGTCTCGGCGCGGTTGCCCGACTGGCCGCGGCGCAGGCCGGTGATCCAGAAGGATGCCCCTTCGAGTGCGCGCGCAAGAGGCTTCACCTTGCGCGCGCCACAACAGGCATGCCTGGCTTCGACGCTGTCGTAGAAGCCGTTCATGCCGTACTTGGCGGCGTAGGCGTCGATATCGTCCTGCTCGGGATAGAAACGCTTGATCAGGATGCCATAGGTTCCTTCTGTTCTGTCGATCAGCGCGACGGTCTCGTTGAACAGGCGGCCGGTTTCGAGCGTCGAGACTTCGATGCCGAACTTGCCCGTGCCGATCGCAGCCGTAATCACCTGATCCTCGATGCCGAGGCTGGTGGTAAAGACGGACTTGCCGTCCAGCGCGGCGACGAGCGCCAGCCGCCCGGAAAGATCGAGGCTTTCCAGTTGGCTGTTGAGCGCACGAGCGCGATTTTCAAGCGATGCGGATGTCATGGGAGGAAATCCTGATTTTCTTGCCACGGAATATCGCAGCCCTGTGTGACAAAAGACAGAAAAACGGATTTCTAATGGCGGCGGATCAGAGCAAATATCTCTCCGATCAGCAAAAAACGCAGAATAGTGGATGAAAAGACACAGTTTGCAGCTAAAATCTATCAATTTTATAGTTTATTTCCTCCGAAATCCCGGTTTTTGCATCGCACCGAGTTCCATCCGTGATCGGCGCGCGATTGGCCGGATGGCGCCGGCGCGTTGAAATCGTCTCCTGCATTTGCTATGGTGCATCGCAATTGCAACGCACGAGGCACGGCCATGAAAACTGCCACACTTCCTTCGCTGAGGGTCGATCCGGAATTGAGAGCCGCCGCCGAAGGCGTGCTGCAAAAAGGCGAGACGCTGTCGGCCTTCGTGGAAAACGCCGTCAAGGCGCAGGTGCATTATAGAAAGACACAGGCTGAATTCATCGCCCGCGGACTTGCGTCACGCGAAGAGGCTAAGCGCACCGGAATTTACTACAGCGCAGACGAGGTCCTCGGAGAACTCAAGGGAATGCTTGAGGCCAAGCGGGCTGAAAACCGTTCGAAATGAGCTATTCTGTCAAGCTGACGGCAAAGGTGCGGGAGCATATCAAGCGGCTCTATGCCTATCTGCTGCTGGATCGCGATAAGCCGGCAGCAGGGCGTGCCCTTGATGCGATTGAAAAAGCGGTGACAGTGCTTGAGAGCTTTCCGTTCAGCTGCCGCCACGCGCCGGGCGACAATTCATTCTTCCGCGAACTCGTCATCCCTTTCGGCTCGTCGGGCTACGTTGCGCTCTTCGAAATCGAGGACAGCGAAACGGTCACCATTCTAGCCGTCCGCCATCAGCGCGAGGACGATTACCATTGAGACTTGGTATGCACCCTACCGGTCGCTGGTCTGCCAGCGCGGATTGATCCACGGTTCCTGGTTCGAGCGGGGCAGGGGCTGCTTGCCGAGGATATGGTCGGCGGCTTTTTCGCCGGTCATGATCGACGGGCCGTTGAGGTTGCCGTAGGTGACATGCGGGAAGATCGATGAGTCCGCAACGCGCAGGCCATCGACGCCGATGACCCGGGTTTCCGGATCGACGACGGCCATCGGATCGTTTTTGTCGCCCATCCGGCAGGTGCCGCAGGGGTGATAGGCGCTTTCCAGATGCTCGCGCAGGAAGGCGTCGATCTGGTCGTCGGTCGTAACACTTTCGCCCGGCTGGATTTCCGGTCCGCGATACTGGTCGAACGCCTGCTGGCCGAAGATCTCGCGGGTGAGGCGCACGCAGTGGCGGAACTTTTCCCAGTCTTCCGGATGGCTCATATAGTTGAACCTGATCACCGGATCGGCCTTTACGTCGGGCGAGCGCAGCGTCACCGAGCCGCGCGATTTCGAGTGGTTGTAGCCGACATGCACCTGGAATCCGTGGCTCTTGGCCGCCGCCTTGCCGTCATAGGAAATCGCCACCGGCAGGAAGTGATACTGGATATCCGGCTGCCTGACGCCGGGTGCGGAGCGCAGGAAAGCGCAGGCCTCGAACTGGTTCGAGATGCCGAGCCCTGATTTGGTGAACAGCCACTGTGCGCCGGCAACCCCCTGCCAGAACCACGGCAGCCAGGAATAGAGCGACACGGGTTTCAACGAGACCTGCTGGAAGTAGAACTCCATATGGTCCTGCAGATTGGCGCCGACGCCCGGCCGGTCGGCCTTGACCTCGATGCCCATCTCCTTCAGATGCGCACCCGGGCCGATGCCCGAGAGCATCAGGAGCTTCGGCGAGTTGAACGAGGAGGCCGAGACGACGACCTCGCGATTGGCCTTCACCACCTCTATCTTGCCGCCGCGCTCGATCTCGACGCCGACGGCGCGGCCGTTCTCGATGACGATCTTGCGGGCATAGCAGCGCAGCAGTTTGACATTCGGCCGCTTCAGCGCCGGCCGCAGATAGGCGGAGGCGGCCGACCAGCGCCGGCCGTTGTGGACCGTCTGCTCCATCAGGCCGAAGCCTTCCTGCTTGGAGCCGTTATAATCGTCCGTCAGCTCGAAACCGGCCTGGTGGCCGGCATCAACGAAGGCCTTGAACAGCGGGTTCCTGAAAGAGCCGCGCCGCACATGCAGCGGCCCGTCGGTGCCGCGCCAGCCATCCTCGCCGCCATGGGAATTTTCCATGCGCTTGAAATAGGGCAGCACGTCGGCATAGCCCCAGCCGCGCGCGCCGAGCTCTTCCCACTCGTTGTAGTCCTCCATGCTGCCGCGCACATAGACCATGCCGTTGATCGACGACGAGCCGCCGATCACCTTGCCGCGCGGCGCGGTGATGCGCCGGTTGTTGAGGTTCGGTTCCGGTTCCGAGAGATAACCCCAGTTGTAGCGGCTCATGCTCATCGGCCAGGCAAGTGCTGCCGGCATCTGGATAAACGGCCCGAAATCGGTGCCGCCATATTCCAGCACCAGCACGGTATTCTTGCCATCCTCGGAAAGACGATAGGCGAGGGCCGAGCCTGCGGAGCCGGAACCGATGATGACGAAATCTGCGCTTTGCATGGAATGGGCCTCTTTTGTTTCGGCGCTCAAGGTTTCTGTAATCTCCCCCCTTGAGGGGGAGATGTCGGCGTCGCCGACAGAGGGGGGGTAGGCCAGCCCGGAGTTCGAGGAAAGTTACCCCCTCTGTCCCTCCGGGACATCTCCCCCTCAAGGGGGGAGATCAGCCGCCATCTTCGGTATTCAATACGGTGCCTGCACCGGCCCCATCGCCACATAAACGCTCTTCAGTTCCGTATAGTGATTGAGCGCGGCCAGCGAATTCTCCCGCCCGAAACCGGACTGTTTCGAGCCGCCGAACGGCACTTCTACCGGCGCCAGATTGTAGGTGTTGATCCACAACGTGCCTGCTTCCAGCCGATCCGCGACGCGATGACCGCGCGTGAGGTCGCTGGTGAAAACGCCGGCCGAAAGGCCGAACTCGGTGGCGTTTGCCCGTGCGATCACCTCATCCTCGCTGTCGAAATCGAGCACGCACATCACCGGGCCGAAAATTTCCTCGCGGCAGATGGTCATGTCGTCGGTGACGTCGGCAAACACGGTCGGCTGGATGTAGTTGCCGGCAGACGAGACGGAATTCGGAATTCCGCCGCCGGTCAGAAGCGTCGCGCCCTCGGCCTTGCCCTTTTCGATGTAGGAAAAGACCTTGTCGAGCTGCGCCTTCGAGACCATCGGGCCGAACTGGGTCGCCTCGTCCATCGGGTCGCCGATGATGATCTTTTCGGTGCGTTCCTTCAGGCGGGCAAGAAACTGCTGCTTGATCTTCTTCTGCACGAAGACGCGGGTGCCGTTGGAGCAGACCTGGCCGGTCGAGTAGAAGTTGCCGAGCATGGCGCCGCCGATGGCGCTTTCGAGATCGGCGTCGTCGAAGACGATCAGCGGCGACTTGCCGCCGAGCTCCATCGTCACATGCTTGAGGTTGGAGGCGGCCGCACCGGCCACCTTCTTGCCGGTCTCGACCGAACCGGTCAGCGACACCTTGTTGACGTCCTTGTGGTTGACCAGCAGCGGCCCCGTCGTCCGGTCGCCCTGGATGACATTGTAGAGCCCCTTGGGCAGGCCGGCCTCGATGAGGATTTCGGCGATCTTCAGCGCGCCGAGCGGCGTGTTTTCGGACGGCTTGAAGACCATGGCATTGCCGCAGATCAGCGCCGGGGCGCCCTTCCAGCAGGCGATCTGCTGCGGATAGTTCCAGGCGCCGATGCCGACGCAGACGCCGAGCGGCACGCGCTTGGTATAGGCGAAATCGCCGCCGAGCGGGATATAGTCGCCGTTGAGCGCTGCCGCCGCCACGCCACCAAAGAACTCGAAGGCGTCCGCGCCCGAGGTCGGATCGGCGACGATGGTTTCCTGGATCGGCTTGCCGGTGTCGAGCGTTTCAAGTTCGGAAAGCTCGCGGTTGCGCTCCCGCATGATGTCGGCGGCGCGCTTCAAAATGCGGCCGCGCGCTGTCGGGCTCAGCGCCGCCCATTCCGGCTGGGCGCGCTTGGCCGCTGCAATCGCCTTTTCGACGATTGCCGGTGTCGCGGCATGCAGCCGTGCGATCACTTCGCCGGTGGCCGGATAAAGGCTGTCGAAGGCGGCGCCGTCGATATCCTCGACATATTCGCCGTCGATGAAATGGGAGGCTGGCGGTTGGGCTTTCATCTTATTCCCCTCGCGGAAAGCGTTTGGATTCTTCGAGATTGTCGAGATTCATGTGGTTGCGCATGTAGCGCTCGGATGCCTTCTGCAGCGGCTGGTGATCCCATGGGTAATAGGCGCCGTTCCTCAGCGCCTCATAGACCACCCAGCGCCGCGCCTGGCTTTCGCGCACGGCGGCGTCGAAGGCTTCCATGTCCCAGCGGCTGTCGCGCATCGCCTGGAAGGCGCGCAAAGTCGGGGCATGAGCGGGTACGCCGGCAAGGTTCGTCAGTTCCAGCGGGTCGGCCTCAAGATCATAGAGCTGGTCCGGATCGAGCCTGCAATGGATATATTTCCACTTGCCTTCGCGAATGCAGACGAGCGGCGCATAGGAGCCTTCCGCCGCATATTCCATCAGCACCGGCGCGATGCGCTCGGCACCGTTGATGACCGGCAGAAGGCTTTCGCCATCCGTCCACGGCATGATCTCATCCATGGAAATGCCGGCGAGATCGCAGAGTGTCGGCGTCACGTCGAGATTGGAAGTGGGGGCCAGATGCAGGCCGGAGGTGACGCCGGGGCCGGCAATCATCAAGGGCACCCGGGCCGAGCCCTCGAAGAAGTTCATCTTGAACCAGAGGCCGCGCTCGCCGAGCATGTCGCCATGATCCGAGCAGAACAGGATCAGCGTGTCGTCGAGCATTCGTGTGCGGGTCAGCGTATCGACCAGCTCGCCGACCTTCTCGTCGAGATAGGAAATATTGGCGAAATAGGCCTGCCGCGAGCGGCGGCGGTTCTCGTCCGTCACCGAAAAGTTCTGGTAGTCGCAGGCATGGATCAGGCGCTGCGAATGCGGGTCCTGATCCTCCGGTGCGATATCGCCGACTTCGGGCAGAAGCTGGTCGCAATCGTTGTAGAGGTCCCAGAATTTCCGCCGCGCCACATAGGGGTCGTGCGGATGGGTGAAGGAGACGGTCAGCGCCCATGGGCGACGCGCGTCGTCGCCATGCTCGCGCGACAGCTGATAGAGCTTCTGGTTGGCCAGAAACGCCACCTCGTCGTCATATTCCATCTGGTTGGTGATCTCGGCGATGCCCGCACCGGTGACGGAACCGAGATTGTGGTACCACCAGTCGATCCGCTCGCCCGGCTTGCGGTAGTCCGGCGTCCAGCCGAAATCGGCCGGATAGATGTCTGTCGTCAGGCGTTCCTCGAATCCGTGCAGCTGGTCCGGCCCGACGAAATGCATCTTGCCGGACAGAGCCGTGTAATAGCCTGCACGGCGCAGGTGATGCGCATAGGTCGGGATGGAGGAGACGTATTCGGCGGCGTTATCATAGACCTGCGTCCGGCTCGGCAATTGCCCGGCCATGAACGAGGCGCGGGCAGGGGCGCAGAGCGGCGAGGAGGTGTAGTTGTTGCGGAAACGCGCCGAGCGCTTGGCCAGCGCCTTTATATGCGGCGCATGCAGGAATTCCGCCGGGCCGTCGGGAAAGAACTTTCCGTTCAGCTGGTCGACCATGATGATGAGGATGTTCGGCCGGCCTTCGGTCATGCGGCGTTTTCCCGTGTCGAAAGAGCATTCAGATTGAGCGTGATGTAGTCGTCGGTCAGTGCCATCGAGGCCTCCGCCGTCACCGGCGAAGAGCCGAGCGAACGTCGAATATAAAGCCCGTCGATCATCGCGGCAGTGCCTTCTGCGATGCGCTGCGCATCATCTGCGACACACAGGCACTTGAGGCTGGCAACCAGATTGGAATGCAGCCGGCGGGCATAGATGACGAGGAACCGCCGGGTCTCTTCGGAGCGCTGTGCTTCAGAGTAAAAGGCAAGCCATGCAGCGATGGTTTCCGGGGCGAACTGGTCGGCCTGGAAACTGACGCGCACGATTGCCGAGATGCGCTCGCGCGGCGTGCCCGCCGCCTTGAGTGCCGTCACCGTATCGTCACGCAATTGCTTCAGAAGGGAACGCACGGTTTCGACCAGCAGCTGCTCCTTGCTGCCGAAGTAGTGATGTGCCAGCGCCGCCGAAACGCCGGCATGCCGCGCAATGTCGGACATGGTGACGGCCAGCGTGCCCTGATCGCCGATGACATGCAGCGCTGCGTCCACAAGCGCCTTGCGGCGCACCGGCTCCATTCCGATTTTCGGCATCTAGCGTTCCCTTTTGTGGAGGCAGTGTATTTTTGATTGATCCATCAATCAATAAAAAACTGCTATGGCTATGAAGGATTTTCTTGCCATTGAAACGGGGCACGGTTTCAACTGGGAAGGGGTGGTTAAAGCCCGGGAGCAAGAGGACATATCCGATGAAACTGCTGTTTTCCTCCTGGCAGGCCTGGGCGCTTCTCTCCGCTGCATTTGCCGCGCTCACCGCGATTTTCGCCAAGATCGGCATCGAGAACGTCAATTCCGATTTTGCGACCTTCATCCGCACGATCGTCATCCTCCTGGCCATCGCACTCATGCTGTTCGTCACCGGAAACTGGCAGGCGCCGGATACAGTGTCGGGCAAGAGCTGGCTGTTCCTGGTCCTGTCGGGGCTTGCAACCGGCGCATCGTGGCTTTGCTACTTCCGGGCGCTGAAAATTGGCAATGCCGCGCAGGTAGCGCCGGTCGACAAGCTGAGCGTCGTGCTTGTCGCCATTTTCGCCGTTTTCTTCCTGGGTGAGCGTCTGTCGCCGGCACATTGGGCAGGGGTCGCAATGGTTGCCGGCGGCGCGGTGCTTCTGGCGCTCAAAATTTGACGGCGAAAATCTACAACCAGGCTTTGCATTTTAAAAGAATGTTATTCTATCCTAGATTACATAAATGCAAAAATCATGATTGGAGGTTGCCTCATGAGTCAGAATTTCGACGCTGCTCTCAAGCCGCCTTTCAGCGAAAAATGGGGATGGTTCGTCGCGCTTGGAGTGCTGATGATCATGGGCGGCGGCATCGCCTTCGGCAATGTCATGGCCGCGACGGTGGCATCCGTCTACACCGTCGGCATCGTCATGCTGCTCTGCGGCATTTTGCATATGGCGCACGCCTTCCGCGTCAAGAAATGGGAAAGCGCGTTCTACTGGAGCTTCAGCGGCGCCTGTTACACTGTCGCCGGCATCTTTGCCCTTCTCAATCCGCTGCTTGCATCCGCCACGATCACCTTGCTGATGGCCGTCGCATTGATCATCGCCGGAGTCTTCCGGATCTGGACGGCGTTCAAGCTGCGACCGCTCGACGGATGGCGATGGATTGCGCTTGGCGGGCTGGTGACGCTTGTCGCCGGCCTCGTCATCGCCGCCGGATGGCCGGTCAACAGCCTGTGGATTCTCGGCCTGTTTCTGGCGATCGATCTGGTCATGCAGGGCCTCGCGCTCATCGCCTTCGGTGTTCTCGCCAAGGGGTGAACGAAAGTTTAAAAGGTTGGAATGGCCGGGTTGGAATGGGTTGTGTGTCCTCCCGCTAACACACGGTAGTCATTGAATTTTCATCAAACTGTCATGCTTGGGAAACGGAAAATTCAGGTCTCGGAAGCGATCTTCCGCGCGATCTCATATCCGTTTCCCGGAGTTCCCGCATGTCCGCCGCCCCGATTGCCGCTCCAGTCGAAATGCTGTCCCTGCGCCGCTTCGGCGACGACCAGATCGTCACGCTTGCCAAGCTCGCAATCGAAAACGCCTTCCAGCCGATCGTCGAGATCGCCACCGGCGCAGTGTTCGGCTACGAAACGCTGATGCGCGGCTTCGAGCGTCTGGGGTTCAAATCGCCGCTGGAACTGCTCGACAAGGCCGAGGAGGCGGGCCAGCTGCTGGCGCTGGAGCATATGATCAACACCCGTGCCTTTGCCGGCTTCGCCAGCCTGCCGGATTTCGCTTCGCGCACGCTGTTCGTCAATTTCGACAGCCGCCTGATCGGGCTTGAAGGCGATGTCGTCGAGCGGCTCGGAAATCACCTGAAGCGTTCCAATATTCCGCCATCGTCGATCTGCTTCGAACTGTCCGAACGTTTCGACAGCGGCAAGATGCCGGATTTTTCCGGTCTGGTGAAGCGGCTGCGGCTGGCCGGCTTCAAGCTGGCGATCGACGATTTCGGCGTCGGTTTCAACGGGCTGAAACTGCTCTGCGACCAGCCTGTGGACTATGTGAAGATCGACCGCCATTTCATCTCCGGCATCGAATCCAGTCCGCGCAAGCGTCATATCGTCCGCCAGACGATCAACACGGCCCATGTGTTGGGCACGCGTGTGATCGCCGAAGGGGTCGAGACCGAAGCCGAGTTCGCCACCTGCCGCGATCTCGGCTGCGATCTTGTCCAGGGCTACTTCGTCGCCCGTCCGACTGTGCACTTCGCCGACCTGCAGCCGGCCTATCCGCATCTGGAACAGTCGGCCAGCGCACGCCGCCAGTCGACCTCGCTCGACAGTATCCTCATCCGCAAGCAGATCGAACAGGTTCCGGCGCTGCGCGAAAACGACGACCTGGATTCGGTGTTCGAACTGTTCCGCCGGTCGCCGCAGCGCAGCTTCTTTCCGGTCTTGAATGCCAATGGCGAGCCGCGCGGCGTGCTGCATGAATATCACGTCAAGGAGATGATCTATCATCCCTTCGGCCGCGATCTCCTGAAGAACCATCTGTACCAGCGCCATATCTCGCATTTCGTCAGCCCGGCGCCGATCGCCGATCTCGAAACGCCGGCCGACGAGATGCTGAAGATCTTTGCCGGCATGGACGGCAGCGACTGCGTCATCCTGACGGAAAACATGCGCTATGCCGGTGTGCTGTCAGCCGCGTCGCTGCTGAAGATCATCAGCGAAAAGCAGTTGAAGACCGCGCAGGAACAGAACCCGCTGACTGGCCTTCCCGGCAACCGCGCCATCCGGGATTATGTCCAGGGCGCGGTGCTTGACGCGGATGAGGCGCGCTATTTCTGCTATTGCGATTTCGACAGTTTCAAGCCCTTCAACGATCACTACGGCTTCCAGAAGGGCGATCTGGCCATCTCGCTGTTTGCCGCCCTGATGCGCCGGCATTTCATCGGTGAGGAAAAGTTCCTCGGCCATGTCGGCGGCGACGATTTCTTCATTGGCGTCAGCGGCTGGACACCCGAGGAAGTCGGCGCGGTGCTGACACGGGTCCTCTCCGAATTCCGCAGCGATGTCCGCCAGCTCTATTCGCAGGAGCATCAGCAAGCCGGTTACATGACCGGCCATGGCCGCAGCGGCGACACAACGATCTTTCCGTTGATGCGCTGCTCGATCGCCGTACTCGTGCTGCCCGAAGGTTTCGTCTTCTCCGATGCCCAGGCCGTCAGCGCCCGCATCGCCGAGATCAAGAGCCGTGCCAAAGAGAGCG
>Ga0307515_10008043_pt1 | contig 20664 bp, 23 predicted proteins | sample 17_EM_MG_FD_194513 | JGI IMG/M metagenome (GOLD analysis project Ga0307515, IMG submission 194513) | Populus trichocarpa ectomycorrhiza microbial communities from riparian zone in the Pacific Northwest, United States - 17_EM | ecosystem: Host-associated > Plants > Roots > Unclassified | place...
TGCTCATATCGTCGTCCTCTTCGTCCCAGCCCATGATGATATCAGCGTCAACGCCGACCTTGCCGGTGACTCTGAGAGATATCGTTCCCTCTCCTTCTCCCTCGCCCTCTTCTCCCACACCAAGCACTTCAATATCTTGTGGTCCATGCCAAGTGATGGCCCTAAGTGCTTTGTCGGTTCCAGCTCCCTCAGCCCGTTGTGCGTAGGACCATATTAGGAGGGCCACTACGACAACGCCGACGACGCATAGTGTCAGAGTACCAAAGAAGACCTTTACTAGGATATTTCGAAGGTCAGCTCGACGCTGTCTGGGAGACGGTGATGGTGGCGGGGAAGGGACCGCGTGGTAGCGGGCCGAGGAACCGCCAATGATGAGCGTATCAGCCGAGGGTATCTGGGGCTGAAGGAGTGGTGTGACCTCTGTAGCTCGCCCTTTGCCTTTCACGTCGCGCAGGCCACTCGCGACGCTAGACCCAGACATGTTCGCGTTCAAGGTTGCTTTTCCCAGCCTCTTGGATATGTGTTTATGGGTGTAGGCGGATTCAAACCACCTGTGACTGGTGACTAGTGACTAGTGACTAGTGACTAGTGATCAGTGATTAGTATTCTATATAAATGTATGTAATGGCATTTCCACCCTGAGAGGTACAATTATGAGTGAAAGCAAAGCAAATACTCAATAAAATATACTATACAATTACATTATATTCACGTAATAAACCTGTCTTTAACCTGTGACCTTTCCACGCAAAGGAAGCGTGCGAGTCGGTCTTGGGGAGGGAGCTCTCCTGAAAATGGCCAAACAGGACCAAACAGGACCAAATACGTCATGTCGCGTCTCGTATGTTGAGGTTGGTCTGCTTCACAAATGTATATTAGGTTTCTACTGCTAATGCATGTAATCGGCTATGACTTTTTTGGACTGTCATTGGGTCGACAGGGGCCTTCCTTGATTTTCTCCTATGCAAAAACGGGTAAGCCACGCACGATTTGGGGTGAAATATTATATTATGCAGAATTTTAATCGAAGCGAAAGAGTCTTACATACACGTTAAATCTCATTGTTGTATTCATTGCCAGAGGTGTTACATACATCACGATACGAAAGTAAACAAGATGCTAGCGCTAAGTTATATCGACCTAAACATGAGACGCCGGTGTTGGCTACCCGGCCGCCACGTTGAGGTGCAGGAAAGGAAAACAACAGATGCCCGACAAATAAGCGGGGAATGTGATGGAGACATACAACAGTTATTCGACTGCAAATGGTGGTACTCGTGCGAGAACCACCATATACAACATACGATGAGAGGTAATCGGACGATAAGCCAGATTGCATATTGGAACTATAACATTGATGACCTAGAAAGCGGGAATTCAGAAATACGCGAGTTGTTATGGAAAGATACACGTGGGTAGCCCACTCCAAACCAAAATCTCGTGGTAATTGGGCTTGAATCGGAATGAACGTTTCACCAATTCAGGGAAAGGCAATGCTGAGCGCGTAGGCCGGTAAATGGTACAGAGTTAACTTCGAGAAGTACAATCGGCGGTGGCCGACATAATTTAAGGTGGTTCTTCATATTAGGCGGAGGGCGTTGACTTTGACATCCTCGACCTCGATTGAGGTCCCTTTCAGCGTGATCGAAAAGAGCCACCAAGGTAGCAGGTGAGCAATTACATCCTGGGTCATTGTCAGCCAAACAACGCACAGATGATACTGCTCAGAATCCTTACCCCACGGCGCGTCAAAAGTTCGCTCCAATACGCGGCACGACCCTCGGTGCTCCACCATGTCCACCATGTCCTAGGATCGCCGCCGTTGATGGCGGCAAGAAGGCGGCCAAGAATCACGAGCATTCTCCGTCTGCAGCTGCCGGTCCAAGGTCGGTTGCATGCGCTTGTCAGGCGTTTCAGGTTTTTCCCATCCCATGGATCAGGTCCCCATAAGCCGCCGTGCTTGTCCAGCTCCTGCATTGGAATCAATGGCTCGGGCAACCGACGTAGAAAATACTGCGAGGCGCATTGGCAATCAGAATTGATGGATGGACTGTTCGACTCACGATCAACAGATCGCCACTTGAGACCTCACTTGGCAGGTTTATGAGCAGCGATGTTATGTCCAGGCCGCCACTCCTATCCCTTGGGTCCCAGAGGGTCTCCAGATCATGAGCAATCTAAAACCATGTTACCAACCCTTCAGTGAATTCTAATCTTCCTCACCTTTCGCAACAACGCCTCACTCTCGTCCTTTCGTGATGGAGTTCCAAGAGATCCAGTGAGTTCGGCGAGTCTGTGGAATGCGTGCACCGCATAGGCCGCTGGGGAATCACCCTCAAGAGGTTCTGAAGCAATAGGGCAACCAAAAAGGATTATTGGTGCGTCCCGACCACTGAATTCGAAGTTCTTGTACTGATGCGGAAGACCAATTTGGCTACTGATACTACTCTGAAGTTCGACACAAAGACGATCCGAGTCACCAAAGGAAGTGATGTTGATGGAAGTCAGTTGGCAGAATGACTCTCTTAAGAACTCGGCAAAGTCGCTGGGCGCAAACAATCTTCAACTGTGAACTGGAGCGGAAATGTGGTACACACCATTGAGCGTCTGCAAACGCAGTAATGATACCCCTGACGGCCTTGGTAACGTCATAATGAAATTGTACAGAGACCTGCTTGACAATTACATCGCTTATACGAATTCATGAGGACACAACTCACTTCTACTGCCCTCCTTGCCTCATTGAGTATCTCTTGCCTCCTTACGTTGTATTTCATGCATGAATCACGGTAGTTCATGTCTTGGGACAGGATCAGTCGAGGGTATATATGCGCACTATCAGAACACACACCGGCACGATGGAAAGAACCGGGTGAGAACTTGACGTCCGGTGCACTATTCGATATCAAGGAACTCCTACGATGGCGCTGCAATAGTCGCGAGAACGAGAGGTCGAAACGAGGGCTGGGGGGAGTCCCCGGGCAGGCAAGAAGCGCCTGCGTCGGGACGGGTTATTTTCAGTAGCTTTGATATGTGAGTAGTATACATACATCTGGCTGGTACGACAGCATTGCGGCCATGCCAGCTTCACCTTCAAGCTCCGCTCTCTGCTTGGCCAACTCTTCGCTTCGTAGCCTTAGGCCATGTGCATGTCGAACAAGGGAACACTTGTATGAAGGCACATTATTCTCGCTGGGGTAGAGTCTCTCTACGGCCTCGTAGGCGGAGCTGAGCCGCTGGACAGAGAACACTTGATGCTCAACTTCTGTGGAAACGGAAACGGTCAACGCAGTAATGAGAGAAAGTAAACTGGCAAACCTCGACGGAGCAATTCCCTGGCGGCACCCATCGCTACACCGAGACTCCCTTCATGGGTGGGCATATCGGAGTCGGAGAGCAGTGCATTGAGTGCGTTTACACTAAAAGAGTTGGTCAGATACTGTGTTTTCGGAGTCTGTTAGTTGGACTATATACTGGGTGAGCTGAATTTCGAGGCTGCGGAAAGGATATTAACATGGGGTTCAATCTCAAAATTGCGATTGCGACGGCCTCACCGGAGCCTCCAGAAGCGCTTGACCTTCCTAAGAAATCTGGACGTCGTGGCCAACTTGTCGTGAGGATACGGATGTGCCAAGGGGATTGCTAAGGCGTTCGCCATGTCAGGTAGTGTGTAGTGAGGGGAAACCTGGTGGACTGGAGTAGGCATGCGATCTTTCAGGGACTATCCCTGGAGGCTGGCGAGGCTGGCGAACTGCCTTAGCTGGCACGGTCATATGACCATATGATGCGGAGATGAAATAGCATGTCGCTAGCTGGCTGGATGCACAGTCTCGGCACGGTTCCCGGTTCCCGGTTCATCATCCATCATCCATCCATCAATCCCTTTGCCAATATTGAATAATATGAGTCGACACAAATAAGAAACTAAAGCAAAGGAAGCAAAAGGAAGCAAAGGAAGCACGTCAAGGTAGTACGTCAAGGAAGTAAGGATTACATTATATCAATAAGTACGGACTGATATATATAATATATCTAGTAGTATAGTATAGTATCCATGATACCTATATACCTATGACCACGTCGCCCACCGTACCCAGTATCCCTTGGACTCTACCACTCCAACTCTCTGCGACTCCAATCGCAGCGGGCTAAGTAAATCATGTCTTCAAATGACCAGCTACCTCCAGGCTGGTCCGCCGAATGGTTAGTGCCCCCGCTCGACTCCCGATTTGCGTGGTCCTTTCCGAATCCGAAATTGCAGGAGTGCGGAGCACCAACGGTACATGTTCATCGGTACACATACCCTCAAAAATTACAATCAGCATCTCACCAAAGCCCCTTAGAAAACTCGACTGGCCACAGGCAATGGGAACATCCCGAGCAACATCCCGACATCGAAGGGCCTCTACCATCGACTCCAGCATACGCCCATCATCCAAAACGACGACAGTATGCAGCGGGTCAATCAGATGCCTATACTGGTGCATCCGCCCCACCCTTCAGTCCTGGTTTTCAGCCACAAATCCACCAGCCAGTCGGCGGTCCGCAATTTTTCACCCCAGGAGCTTCCGATCAGTACCCTTCTCAATCACAGCAGCCATATCAAGGTGGGGACTACACCCAGACACCAAATATGGCTGGTTTTCCACGCTCCCCAACCGGATACGAACGCTCTCACCAGCGACAAGGCTCTGTAGCTGTTAATCAACTTGCTGGCCAGTTACAACAGATGAATGTGTCACAGCCATCGTATGGCCAGCAGCCGGTATGCCGTTTGTCTCTATGCTGCGTGTGTTCTGCCCCGTCCAGCTGACATTTTTGAATAGCATTCTGCATACAGCACAAACTTGCTCGCTACTCCGCCTGACCCCTATGATCTGCACCGACCTCCCCCAGAAATCCGACTTCCTGCTGAGGTCTGTACCATTTCCGTTGTTCGAGAGGCCGGCCGGCCGAATTGTCTTCCAGGCCTCAGTAACAAAATCACCTACAAGAAACGCAGATCCTTCCTACAAGCGTTGTACCCTCACCGCCATACCGACCTCTGACACGCTCCACAGGAAAACCAAACTCCCTTTCGCACTGGTCGTAACGCCCTTTCGCTCAGTCTCTCCCTCGGAACCACCAGTGCCTGTGGTGGAAGACCGCATTATCGCCCGCTGCCGGCGCTGTCGATCGTATATCAATCCCTTCGTGACTTTCATCGACGGTGGCTCACGATGGAAGTGCATCATGTGCAATGTGAGCAACGAAGTGCCTGCTCTTTTCGACTGGGACGATACAGCCAAGAAGCCGGCGGATCGATGGAAGAGACACGAGCTCAATCATGCCGTCGTAGATTTCGTGGCACCCAACGAGTACATGGTTCGGCCCCCCCAGGCCGTCTGCTACGTCTTTCTTGTGGATGTGGGGCCGCAAGCGAGACAGAGCGGGATGGTCGGAGTTGTAGCGCGGTGCATTGCACAGTCGTTGGATAAACTGCCCAACTCAGATGGGAGCACAAGGGTCGCGTTCCTCGCGTTTGACGATCAGCTGCACTTCTTCCACATCGTTCCCACTTCTGCGGAATTTACATTGATGGTCGTCTCGGATGTGGACGACGTCTATCTGCCTCGGCCTACCGACCTGCTTGTCAACCTGCAGGAGTGCCGAACAGCCGTGGACGCTCTGCTAGGCAAGTTTGAGGAGATATTTGGTTCGACTCATGCGTCAGGGATGGGGTCTGCAATGGGTCCTGCGCTGCAGGCGGGCTTTCAATTGATCGTGAGTTCTGAAGTCACCCTCCCGAGTTGTGGTACTCACTCATTGTCTACAGGGGCAGATAGGAGGAAAGCTGGTTGTCCTCTCATCGAGCTTACCGAGTGTCGGAGCCGGGGCGTTGAAGGACAGGGAGGACCCGAACGTGCTCGGCACAGCCAAGGTATGTCCGCCTCCCATACCGCTCTCTAATCTCTGTACAGGGTGATTCATGATTAATTGTTTCTAGGAATCGACTCTCCTGTACCCTGCTTCGTCATTCTACAAGTCATTCGCTATCGATTGCTCAAGGGTGCATATATCCGTTGATATGTTCCTCTGTGGGACTGGGTACCAGGACGTTGCGACTTTGAGTGCGTCTATCTTCGTGTTTGTGCCGTGAGGCCAGCTGATAACGGACATGTAGGTTGCCTTCCCCGATACACCTCCGGTCAAACTTACTTCTACCCACTCTTCTCCTCTGCTCACCCTCAAGATGTACAGAGGCTTTCTCACGAGCTCTCCAGTGTACTTGCATCGCCCATCGGTCTCGAGGCGGTCATCCGGATACGAGCTTCAAGGGGACTTCGCATGTCTTCCTTCCACGGAAACTTCTTCACACGGTCGACGGATCTGTTGGGGTTGGCGACTGTACCTATGGACACGAGCTATACTGTAGAAGTTGTCATTGAGGAGGATTTGATCCAGCCCCTTGTGGTCATGCAAGTTGGGATGCTCTACACCAGCTGCCATGGTGCGTCCCTCTTCTCTCCTTGTGCTCCCGGACTCGAACGAGGGTCTTCCAGGGGAACGAAGGATCAGAGTCATCACACTCGCTTTGCCCACCTCGTCCAACCTTCAAGAAATATTTCAAGGCGTGGATCAAGTAGCAGTCACGCACTACCTCTCCGTCAAAGCCGTCGAACGCGTCATTACTTCTTCGGCCACCCTCGAAGCTGCACGAGATGGTGTGACCAAAGCCGTCGCTGATATCCTTGACGCATACCGAACGACTATTGCTGGGCCCGGGTCGGGTGCAGGAGGGCTGGTGGCCGGCGAGGGCCTAAGGGACCTACCCGTTCTTGCGCTCGGGCTGATCAAGAACGTTGCTCTACGACAGAGCACGGGTATCCCGATCGATATGAGGGCCTATGCGATGGCTCTTCTTACTAGCCTCACGCCGCAGTTGTTAGTGCCGTACCTGTGCCCCAATTTTTATTCGTTGCACGATATGCAGGAAGAGGTGAGCGCGAGCGCCTCTCTCAACGTTGCTCTACATAAGAGGTGGTACGAATGCTAACACATTTGGTTGCAGTGTGGTACCACAGACGAGCACGGTCGTGTGATAATGCCCGTTCTCCTGCCGTGTTCGAGTGAAAGGCTGGTACGCTACGGGTTGTTCTTGCTCGAAGAAGGTCATAGCATATTTCTGTGGATCGGACGAGACGCCGTACCTCAGCTGTTGATGGACGTGTTCGGTCAACCCTCATATGACCAACTACCCCCCAGCGGAAAGGTGCGTCACTTGTTTACTCTACTTATCACTTCCTTTGTGGTTTTACCAAGCTCATCCAACTCACAGATCACTCTTCCAACTCTCAACAACCCCTTCTCCAAGCGCGTCGATGCAATTATTGATTATACCAGAACCTTGCGTAGAGGACCATACTGGCCACAACTTTACCTCGTGCGAGAGGACGGCGATATGAGGCTAAGGATGTGGGTGCTGAGCATGTTGATGCTTGATCGCGCAGATCAGACACCGAGTTATCAACAGTTCTTGATAACACTACGAGAGAAGGTACGCCCACGCCTGGCCACATCGGTTCTCTTTTTGTCCGTTCCCGATGCTGACGGCCCTTGGTTTGTAGGTCTATGGATACTAACTGGGTGCTTCCTGCTCGAGCACAATGGAATGGAACCCGAGGTCATCTTATAGGAATGCGGAGATAGCGCTGCGTACTTTACAACCGCACTTGGTTTACGGACTCATGCCCTGCTTGTCACGAATACTGTAGCTCCAATTGTGGTCTCATAGACAGACGAACTCGTACCGTCATAAACCCACACGGGCCCAGCCACGCGCGGATTGCTTGCTAGAACCCAGCAATGGTCGCCACAGCAGCCGCACGGTTCAGGGCGTGCAATCGGCTCTTGCGTCGCCGGCGACGGACACTGGTGCGAGGAATGTACACGGAATTCCGGGCGGTGACTTCATTGAGGTAACGATTCGCGCAATGGCGTCTGTAGATCGTACCAAGACGCCGGGAAGATCGTACACGCCTTCATCGTGGGTGATTGGGTAGATGGTGAGAGTATATCACTATAATATGGAACAGAAGTGCAGGCATCGGTGGATGCGTCCTACATGCATGTACGGCGCGGTCAGAGGAAGAACGGAATTCCTCGAGCAATTCGCATTTTGATCTTGTAGGTTGCGGGGGTTCCTCGTACCCGAACAGGTTAGTGTATACGGAATATGGAATTTAAAGAATTTATTTTACTTGGAGGCTTTGGAACGAGCTTCATCCTCTGTGGAAAAGGGGCTCCGTTGAGGTAATATCGGGTTAGATAGAATCTTCTATGCGCTATTAGGAGAGCCCAACGACTCACTCTGGTTTCTAGTTTCAGGCACGCGGTGTGAGAGAATCATGCTCAACTGGGCAGTATATGTCTGTGACGCTTGTAAACAAATAGTTTTTGAAATTGCTTACCTTAATTATGTGCCCATTTCCCACCTATACTCTCTTCCCATTTCGGGGTCTATCTACCGTCGGCCGAAAATAAGTTATTATAAAGGATTTATCCAGCAGAGAAAAACTAGTTACATAACATATTCGCTTGGCATTTAGTAATGCTGTGTTTGGTGGTCCCACCTTAGGCCGGGGTTACGCCGGTCTTAGTCCTTTCTCTAACCCAAAATTATCTCTTCAGGCGGTTGAAAAGAGTGAAAGGCCACAAAGTTGCCTTCTCAAAGTGTAATGCACCCTCATCCGTTCATTTCCAGGGCTGACATTCATTTTTTGGTTGGTTCAGCTCACCAAAACCCAGAGGACAATCTCAGGATCGTACCTGGTCGGTGCACCCTAATGTTATCGACAACCTGAGGTTCGCGAAGGACGCCTTTCCATATTGGCGTGATCGCACCACCCTTTCAACAAGGGAACGGCCAGCTTGATAGTAGTACCTTGTCAATTGGTATTTAGACCCTTGCTGGATAGTGGTTCTGATGTGTACCAGTATTGACAACGTCGTTCCGCTTGTCAAGGACACTCCCGACTTCTGCATGGTCCCATATTTGAATGTATGGCCCCAGACCGCTTTGGTGAGCCTATACGAGAATACCATGTCCCTACACTGACGACCTCGGCGAAACCTTGCTTATGCATGTGATGCGGTCCATTCATGCAAGAGGACAACACGCAAATTGAGAATGAGAGGCCTGAAAGACCAGTGAGAAATGTATTCAGTCAACCTCCAATCACTTTCCTAGCTTGTTCAGAAGTACGAGAAGGGCCAGTACTACCATGTTGTCCAGACACCTATCACAACGCTCAGGGTGTTCAACAACGTAACAAGCTTCGACTTCAATGGCCTTCCCATCGAATAAACGCAAGGTTATTATCTTCATCTCCAGCCATACCCACGACGTCCCAACACGACGTGGCGGCAACAAATCCGTTTCCCCGGCACCAAAGGGACGGGCACCCCAAACGGCCACGCCAGATAAAGCTCAATCCTTTCAAGTGACCTCTCCTGCTTGGGATTCAAGTTCGAAGGTGGCCAGGTGCACGTGGACGACATCCAGGATCTTATGGTAAAGACGGTGCATCCGATGGACGTCACCGGAGAAGATAAAGCCGTGTGACATAGCACAGCCTCACTTGAACCGAATCCGCTCAGGAGAAATACCGCCAAGGCGATATCCGATTGGAGGAAGCAGACGAGAGGAGGGTGTCATCGATCAGGAGGCAAGCGGACCGTCGCCAGGCAGCATGATCAGAAAGCGATCTCATGGGAGGTTCGGTGAGTGGTATCCGAAGCAACCGCCACTTTCTCGCTGTGCTATCCCGCAAACCGTCTCGCAAATGACGCTGGCCTAGGACGCTTCCCATTCTTGGAGTCATTCGACGTAATATTACAACCTGCTACCTGTGGCGTGAGAATTCTTTTACTTTTGCAACCCCGCGTCCTCAATTTCTGTGCCCCCAGTTGCCCTGGTTGAGGAGGAATCCTTGGAGTCAGGGTGATTCAGTCCAGTGGCCTCAATATCACCTCCCAGGTAGATGTCATGTACGCCTTTGTGCTCTTATTGTTCCGTCGCTCGATCTCAACGGCACAAGATTCGCACATACGACTGGATGAAGTATGGTTCCACTGAGCTCGTGAAGCAAAATGTACTCTAGGCCACTGCGAAGCGTAGAAATGGAATGGGTGTTTATGGCAATGGGAGTTATACCCAAAAGTACCGACTGGTTGTCTTCCGGTTCTCCCGATGGCAATGCGGGTCTCACGATCTCACTCCTCAGCCACCCGTATCAAAGCATTCATAATATATTCAGGCCATTCGTTGACTCTGATGCCGGTTGGAGATTTCGTCGCGTTCCCACCAAAGTTTGTGTTTGTGTCCTGGGACAAATGGCCTCATCCACGACAAGCTACGGTGGATATATATATTCTCCGATAATATAAACCGGCAAATATGCAACTATATTGGTGGGCAGTCAATATCCTTGTTTTTTTTGCCAGTCTGGATGGCAAAATCGACAATGGCCGCTACTACGCCAAGTGCCATCAACCCCATCCCCTTCCTCTAACTGCAATAGGCAGCCCGAGTGTTCATCCTATGTCGCTAATCAGCCCAATTTGAGTCAGCCCCTGTTATTGTCCACAACAGCAATCCGCTCCAGCCTCAACAGGGGCCCCAACCGCCAGTCACCAATCCACTTTCCCCACGGTCCTATCTTCCAAATGGCGCAATGGCTGGCACTGCCGCAGCTTCTAGTATATAAGCAGCATGTTCTAACGTCACCCCCCTCTTCTCGCTTGAAATCCGACCTCTCCCGTCTACCTGCCACACCCGCAAAGGGCCTCTCCCAGCCATACGGGCCACATTCCTGCGAACGACTCGATCCTTACTCCCGCAACAACATTCGCCAATGTCCAACCAGCAGTTGCCAAGATACTATCACCTCAAAATGAAGCAGATGGAGGTCATTCGGCCAGAACCTCTCCAGGTTACGCTTGCAGCCCAACGGATCCTAGACCTGGACGACCTCGAGACTCAAAGAGGGATTGATCACCCAGGACTATTGACCGCAATAACCCGGCAAGAATTAGAACAGTTCAAAAGGGATGACAGAATCCTAGCACAACGGTATGACGGGTTTGTGCCGAGGTGGCTTGCCAGGATTTGCTAACATCGCATGCCCACTTCCAGCGCTCTTGTTTTCGCTGACAACGCCTCGCTCTACCCTGACCCCGTGGACCATGTGGCTTACTATTACTTCTACCACGACCGGGGTGTACTGGTCGACCCTCCAACTCATGCTGTGGCAGTCTTTGCGCGGGACCGTTCTACTCACGCGGACATCCCGGTCTTTCCGATTCACGAAGAACGCTTCGCGTCGATGTTGAAGGTCTTCCCAAGGCTCCCGGCAAATCGATACCCCACTGAGACTGAGGAAATCGGGGAACTCCATCCAAATTATTTGAATGCTGAGATGCTTACCGAAGGAGACATACCTATGGTCGATATAGGTGTGACAACTGTTGAAGCCTTCAGTACCATCCGCCACTGGGTCTACACCCAAGACCAACGTTCCCTTGTCAAAGCACTCATAGGCGAACAGTTGGCTGCCTCCGTGGATCCCGACGTGTTTGCTATCTACGAACCTGCATTCGGAACATTGGGATATTTCAATGAGTGTTACGCGGCATCCTCTCTGTCGGTTGCGTCTGACTCTCTTGAGCCATCTACCCTCACGGAAGCCGAGGACCGCATCACCGAAATCATTGACCTCGCAACGAATTGGGAGCTTACTAACGACGAATTCTGGGCTGTCGTGCTTACCTTGGAACGTATTGTCCCGGTCGCGCGGAAGTTCACTCAAAGTGTTGCAAACGTCGAGGACTAGGCAACAAGGACAATCGTTATGGTCGATCAAGTGACTGGATGGTACCATCGATTATGCTCGTGACTCCACCCTCCTCCCGTTGTCCGAGCTTTCTCCTGTGGTGTCCGTGTGGTTCTTCTGATTTCTCTCTGTCTCCACGGTGGTTCTCGGATTACAGTATTTCGATCTTCTTTTCACCGCTTCTGCTCGCTGTTCGCACACATTCGCCGCACCTCTCAGTTCCGTTTGGTTGTCCTTTTTGTCTATACACTCATCCAGTCCCTTTCCATGTCTGAACCACCATTGCTAGTGTAGTCTTCTCATTCCTACCATGCTTGCTACCAACCCTGCCACTTTGATCCTAGGGTCAGCGTGCAATGTCTGGCTTCTTTCCCTTTCACGAGCCTCACGAACCTCACGACTACTGCGCCTCTTCATATCTTTCCTCCAATTTCTCGATTATGTATCCCACTCTGAAGTTTTCACCAAGTCTCAATTAACTGTTGTCTTCCTTGTCTGTTCCATATGGCATGTCTGAGCATGAGCACTGGCCCTTTATCCACCCAAAGCATGAGGTTACTCTACGAGGGTAAAGAAGCCAATACCTTACAGACCGCGTACGAGTGCATCGTTCTGGAGCGACGTTCTTCTTCTATGTGAGAGCGACGAAACCCAACAACGAAAGTGGAAACATGAAACCCAAAAGGCAATGTCTATCAGGTGACTTGCAAGTAAATGGACCACTGTAATCACAAATACGGCGACCATTTGTTTTGGTTTGCTTCGAACGGTGCTAAGGTGCTACAGCGAACATTTCTGGCTACCAGCGGAGAGTAAATTTATATTCTACGAAAGTGGGTTTAGGGGCAAGAGGCGAATGAGAAGTAATCCATGTGATTGTCAACACGGTGAGGGCACAACGATTAGCGTATTGATCATGCAGAAAGAGTTGATAGCTTTCCTCCAGGTCCAGGCATATAATAACGGTCAATGCGAGACGAAGACGCGAACCCTAGCCCCACGCGACAAACGCGTTGAAGTTGTATGCTGAAGGGCTAGAAGTATAAGTGAACGCGGTCCCGGGATCAACGTTGACGCTAACTAGACCGGTGATTGCATCGGCTAGAGTGGCGCGAATTCCACCATAGCCGTTCGGGATCTTGAACTTATGCACCCCTGCAGTGACGCTGAACTGGCCAGAGTTCGGACCCGATGTGAGCGTGAGCTTGGCTGGCTTAGTGGAGATGACTACGGCCCAGAGGTAGTCGTCAGTCTCACCGAAGACAGCATCAGTGGAGAGTAGACAACGTGCACAATGAGTACACACCCAATCAGCATTATGCGGTCGTCCAACATAATCTGCAGCCCAAGCGTCCTTCGAGTGAGGGCGCGACCAGATATAGACATTGTCCTCAGTGATGGCGGGGTAGGCGCCAGACTTGAACGCATTTGCATAGTAGCGAGTCATCTTGAGCCAACCGTCGTGAGGAAAGTGGTTGGTCCAGGCCTGCGAGTTAGGTTGATCACCCTCAATAGGCCCAATATACGACGATTCGCCATAGTCTGTAGATAGAGCGTGAGAGACATCCCATATGAATAGGCAAGAAGTAGTCCCACCGTTCCAGGTGATAATTTGAGCAATGTCCACTTGCGAGCGCTGGCTGATGAGCATTTCCCATCGGGTGTTGTATAGCCAGTCGTCACCACGGTAGATCCAATTCTTATTCCACGAGTCCGGGCCATAGTGCTATTCGGTGGTATCAGGGAGGCCCCTTCGAGAGAGCGGAAGGGACGAACCGTAAAGAACCAAGGTGAAACGCCGGTCATGAATAGAGATCCAGGGTTGTAATCCAGACGGTAAGCATCGCTATCCCAGTTCACGTCATAATTCCCCATAGGCCAGGCTCCGTTCCACTGTAAACTTATCAGTAAATGTTCACTCAAATGGATGGTGTTTGAGGATTCACATTGAAATCACCCTGGACAGTCCCAGAAAATTCACTCCGTCTTCTCTCGACTCGAGTAAACCAGCCAGGCACAAATGCAACCTCCCTGCCCATCGCGCTCAGCCTGGCAACCACGGTGGTGTCTTGGAGCACACTCTTCCATCCTTCGTTTGCGTTGCCCATGCCTATCAAACTCGAGTCAATACCAACCTAAAGAAACACCACAAATATGACCAATGGAACCCACCAAACTGACAATCTTCGCCTGAGAACGTGCTAACAAGTACACGTCCAAGACCGCCGTTAGTGGAAGGAGGAAGGACGAGCTGGGCGCTGTGTACGCCGAATGTCGATATATAATCCCTGACGATAGCAGCATCGTTTTGGTTTGCGCATCCGAGCGCCCTGCCATGGTTGGGAAACAAGTGAACAAATCGCATTTTTGTCCAAGGAAAGCCAACTTACGTCATATCCAAACTCAAGAACAAACCAAATGTATTCCCAGAAGCACTGAGAGCAGCCGCTGCGCTATAAGCGTTCTTCACCTGCTCGCGCTGCCAGTTGCCCACCCCCCCGCTTCCGACGTTGAGCGCGAAGCCATCAATACCCGCGCTCAATGCAAGGCTGATATCGGTACTCCACATGTCCGGCGTATACGGATACGTGTTGCCGACCATATGATGGGCGATGACTCGCTTGGCTGGCAGAGTTGTGGACTCAGACCCAGAGGTAGTGGCGGACGGGCCCGCCAGAGCCTCGGATCGAGGAGTGATCATGTTACCCGCCACGCTTGAAGTCCCCACACTGATGGTCGGAATTATTCCGTCTAGGTTATACTGGCCCAGAATACTCCCTAACCCGTATACCCTCATCCTCCAGGGGCCACCACAAGCATCCACTCCATCACCAGGGCAATTTATAATGCACTCCGAGTCGCTCACGACCTGGCCCGCCTGGGTTTGCCCATCCCCAACCGAAAGGACATTACCACACCAGCACTCCCGACCATCCACACCGTACTGGATACCTGCTACTTGATATCCGTTAGCGGCACATTGGGACTGGCATGAAGCGGGACTGTTCGACGTTAGGGAGCGGCTCTGGTGAGAGAGTAGCCGATGAGAGGCTTGGTCGATCATACAAGGGCCCATCGTCCATGCAGCGAGAGTTGTCAAATCTGATGTAGGGTTCGTTGTGGCGCCATTAGTCGGCTCATGCCCCAAAGATGCTAGCATGTCCGTCTTTCCAAGCGTCTTCATTCGATGTCCTCCTCCGCACATACCCGCCTCTCCATCTGGGCACGTCGTGGTACCGCCTAAAGCAGAACCAGCCTCCAATTTAGTGTTCTCTCCCGCCCCAAAATCAACCATACTGCAGTGACAGCGCTCGTTCCCATTGTGGACTCCCTCTATTGATTCTCCGGGACTGTTGCGCGTATCCAAACCCGGAGGGGACACGTTGGGGTTCGAGAACGTCCGATGGTTGGGAGGTGGCGATGGGGCGGACCTATCATTCTCCACAGGAAGTGCGAGTGTGTGGTTCGCATGACGATTGGGGGTGGTTTGGTTGATCGGGAGCCGCGCAGAGGCGGATGATGCCATTGCCAACGGCAAGAGTAGCAACGTGAAAGTAAGCATTGATATAGACGATATATGAATTATTGATAGTATATAGAAACCGATTATTAGAGAGCTGGGTCTCAATGAGTGGTGAAGCCTGGTCGCGTTAGTCACTCAGCACCACTCCGACGAGGGGTTCGCGTACGATAGCGTAATGCACGAAGGGCGGTGACGAAGGGCGGTGGGACTGTACAAGGAGACGGGAGGGGATTCTGACTAGAGCAAGATCTTGATGAGAGCAAGTTAGGATTTCTCCTACAGGGGAACTTGGGTCGCGATGGGGCGGGTGTTGGAATTTCCTCCTAGCCAAGCGTACGACGAAAGTTCGAGACCTTATGTACCCTAGAAGTTGCTGGATCGTAACAATTGGGGTATGCCAGTGGCTCGCACCCTGCATCCCGAATCCCGACACAAGTAGTCCATATTCCATGAACACGTAATAATTCAATCGTATTTCACTATGGACACTGAATCGTCCGCCCTCAGTTTGGTTCATGAAGAGATTCCTCAGGCGGAAACACTGGAATGGTTAATTCAGTCAAAGGTTCGGGGATATAGTATAAATACAGGAGCGCACTTGAGAGTTTCGGGTATCCGAGTGAATCTAGGTGTGGTCGGCGGCTATTCATTTCAATAGCAGTCGGTCCAGTTGTAGCCACTGCAGCTGTCGTTGGGTTTTGTTCACCCATTATCTCTTCATGTGTACTGAGGAATAATCTGCAGCACAGAATCGGTTCGAATATAACTCCCAAGGCTGTTCCCTGTTGGGCGTGTAAGCGACTTTGTGTTGTCCAACCATGGAATGACGCACTGCGGTCATTCGATCCTGCAATAAGGTAAGTATAGACGTTTGGATTTGACAGAAACACGCACATCGACACCCTTCGCCTGGGACCAAATAATCAGGGTGGCCGTTTCTGCGGCTACTACAGAAATATAGTATAAGATAGAGTCTCTGTTGCATGTCCCCATTAAGGCAAATAACTATCTCGTATAAGTAGAGTTGCTTACCTCACGAGCACACTCAGTAGTGACACTTCAATTCCTTGTAGGTAACTCCGAATCCCTTTCGCGACAATGAGGCCGCAAAGGGCGAGGTCGTAAACTTTACGGCATTACAGGATTAGTAGGAGTAATTTAAGGTGATGGGACAGAACTCACAAACTGGGAATAACCTAAATGGCAATCGTGCTAAAGAGTTAGTTCTTCATGAGAAATGAAGGTTCTCACCAATAGCTGTATCACTTACATCAGTATCGGGTACTCCAAAGGAGCAGGCGTACACTTACAGCCAGAAATTCGGAGCAACTGTTGCGTGGAAGCATCCTTGATAAGGGACACCCTGGATCGGTTCGTTGATGACTGCACCAGAGCGTAAGCAACCAAGAGTTGGAGATAATGTTCGATCTACCTCCATATATCCAACCGACGTGATAGAATGTATAAAAGAGGACCACGTATTGTCCGATGACTTGGAGTATTAGTGCTGCAACTAACGATCGTACAACACTCTAACAATTTACTTTGGTCGAGCTACATTGAGTGTGATCATTTTTCTTACCGGCGAGTTATTGTAGAGTGCTGTGACACGCCGGAGCATTAGGACTGGTGCTTGGTTAACATGACCCCAGGATGCGTAAATCTGGTGGTATCTTACTGCGCATTGGTATGAATGTAATAGTGCCTAATGACATGGCGATTCGAATCAATCTGAGAGGGAATAGCTATATACGAGAGTAACATACCTCCAAAACCTTCAATTTCAGTGGCTATCCGACCTTTATCAATACCATCAGCCATATTGTACATGTTTAAGAAAAGCTGGCTGACAGCTATTCATACCACTAATTAGTACGTACACTTTCTTGGGGTCAAGCAACATTAACGTACAATCTCAATGAGACTTTATCGGGTAAGTACACTGTCCATAATTAGCATTAAATATGATATCTGGACCTGAAGAGGTCATACATATAACCAGCCACGTGAGTAGCGCGATGTTTCCAAGTCGAACCTGTGAAACGGTTAGTCACATGGAATTAAGAGAAGTATCTGAGAAATATACATGAAGGTAAAGAATCTTGGGCAAGGACATCCTCCCTGCCTTTATAATGCCATTCAGATGCGTCAATTTATCAAGCCTGGGACGCCGCACCCAGATAATAGGAACCTATGAAGTATAAATATTAGGGCACCACAATTCTGCACATTACATTGTCATACCTCTCTGTCCAGAGATATTACTAAGGAAAAGTATTAGTCCTAGTTCAAAGGGACAGCGACAAAACTTACTCCAATCATAGCAGACCAAGAACATTCCGCATACTGTGACAATTTTACCAATATAGTTGGACAGTGCTGCCGGAACGATGTGGTCTCTTAGGACTTCCAGAGGTGCATTTGGCGAGAGAGACATCAGAGTTGCGCTGAGTGGTAAATTGAGGCTTGAGGAAAGGGTGTCGACTTTATAGTCAATCACCTCTCCTCCGACCAGGCACCAAAATAAACTTCAACGGCTAGCGAAGATCGCTCCCAGTCCCTTAACGTAGTGCCAGTGAGGGCACGTCAAAGGCAAAGAAACTATTTCAATGTGTATAAATTGGTTCGGGCATAACCAACTAGGCGAGAGGAAGGCCAGTATCTCACCCGGGTAAGTGTGACCGTCTGCTACACAGTACCAAGAATGGCACAGATTTAAGTGAGGATGGTACGATCCAGTGTTACACTGATATCGATATAATGGGGTTGGTGTTATGCTTGATCCATCCCCAAGTATGCCTTCTGGGTTGGAGCTAGCCTGCACAGACCCACCGTGAGAAATATTCATAGACAATGGTCGTTGCTCTCCTGTGATGCCGTGATGCCGTGATGCCGTGGTGCCGTGGTGGACGCAGGACCCTGGACAACAGTTTCATATAGTTGCGTTTTATCTTTTCTTCATAAAACGGTTTGATACAGCATCCATCTGCATTAATAAATACAACGTAGGCGCGGGTAAATGCATTCAAGTCAGACGTTTCTTTTACCTTGTTGATCTCGACCATAATTAACCGCTCAGCGCGCAACCTCAATGTGCTACCTCGAATTAACCGATTGCATGGGATGAGAAATTGTTACGCAAGGATGCCAGCGCAATTCGATTTTGAAAGGTAGAAATTGAACATTGAATGACTTATCGAACACGTCAGTTCCTCACTGAAATGATGGCCTCACTCAGAAAGCACTGGCACGCATACAGAAGTAGAGGGTGTGTGAATCGTCTGCGGCATCGTCTAAGGAGCGACCCAAGAACCGCCGCACCTTGTTCACGGTGATGGAGCTAGTCTCCTTGGGAATGGACGCAAGGACGCGACGGACTGCTCACGTCTACGACACGGCGGAGAAGGCGCTGTGTGCATGGTACTCGTCAAGAGTATATATCGTCGCAGCCGCCCCTTTCGTACCCCCCACCCTGTTTCATACAACGGTTTACCTGTAGGAAGAGAAAAACATGAAAAAATGGGGCCAGGGATCGATCAACCGTGAGATATATTCGGGACAAACATCGCGCAGAATATATACAGAACAGAGACCAAACAAAGTACGTAATAGTGTGATGAGTCATTGCACTCCACAACGCGCATACCGTCAGCGGGAATAGACCTGAGTGTCGTTGAACCACTATTATAAATTCGCACTGTCCCACATGCACACCCGACATCCACCACATTAATTATCCTTCGTAAACTGTACGCAGAGCGCGGGCCCCTGCCATTGATGCTCAAGAACATATGACATTTGAGCTTCGTGGTATCTTCATCGTCTGTTGGGCCAATCAGAATACATTCTCTGAACACGAACCAGCGTTGCATCAGTCAAGCTCAACATTCAGAAGCGTACATTCGGTGCCTCTCTCTATGCGCGTTGAAGCCGCTTTCATCGCTACACCCCTTAGGCGGTTTTGAAACGCGATAGGACGGGGTTCAGCCAGGTTAGTCGAAATACAAATTGTGGAAGCTCTGGAAAAGTGCGATAGAGAGGAATGGGCGGAGAGGCTTGGGTCTGAGGTGGCTACAGAGCTGGCTGGCAATCATTATGGGGGAGATGGAGACGGCCTGGGGACGTGTGCTCATTAGCAAGCCGTTGGAGTGCTGGCAGGGTGTGTAGAGGAAGGTCAGCGGCTCCCGGAGCTGAGAACAAGGACTATGAAAGGAAGAAGGGGGAGATGGATCCATGTGCAACAAACATGGTATTACACGTCGCCCCGAGCGAACAAGTGGCTCGATAGTCGGATGAGGGGGACAGTGTCCCCGAAGAAGAGTCCGATGGATTCAACAGCACGATTGAATCAGGTGATAACTGAAGCGGTGACTCAGGCAACGAAGACAGCCACTGTAATAGCAATGGCTGACGACGTGACTAAATTTTATGGAAACGGGACACTGTGCGCGCGGCACCCTGGCAACTCGAGGACACGATTAACACAATGATATCTTGACACATAGTGAGGCAATTGTACGTGGCATAGCAGCACGTGAGCGAGCGACTATCAGAGTATCAGCACGCTCGAGGTTGTGCCGCCCGCTTCCGAAAGTCGGATCAACAAACGACTATGGCTGTTGGGCACGACAATCACGAACAACGACTTTCACATAGCATCTAGCCCGTGCCCGTAGTAATTTGTCCTTAAGCTTGGCGGGCAAGGCTCGCTGAAACTCCCGATCTCTGACAAAGTCGAGTCCAAAGAGACAAAACCAGGGTATATAGTATGGTGCTTTCAGATGTTCAGCACACACACACATTCGCATTTGCAGAGACACATAAAACCATTATATCTGCAAAAAGCCATGATAAGTTTGCTTCAACTCTTCAATAGTGCCGGGTGGTAGTATCAATGTATTTCTGAAGACACCAGTGCTGTCTATCCTGGTACCCCGTATGGCCGTGTCAAAGTGGTACACTAAACGAGAATGAGGCATGTCCGTGGTCTTGGTGGAAGAATTAGATGTGTGTTGATGGAATAATATAGACTCACCTGAGTGAGACTTTGGAACCATTCTGGAGAGAACATCACGAATTCTTGCAAATCTCGTTGATGACTTCGGAGTGACAGAAAAAGTCTGGCGAGGTTGCAACGCCTTGCCATACCCATCCTATTACCGGCATTGGCAAAAACACAGGTCACAGCATGTGGATCACTGCCATCCAGTTTATTAAGCCTTTTGATATCTGAATCATGGAGTGGAAGAAATGGCTCAGGAAGGCGGG
>Ga0307515_10008044_pt1 | contig 20663 bp, 2 predicted proteins | sample 17_EM_MG_FD_194513 | JGI IMG/M metagenome (GOLD analysis project Ga0307515, IMG submission 194513) | Populus trichocarpa ectomycorrhiza microbial communities from riparian zone in the Pacific Northwest, United States - 17_EM | ecosystem: Host-associated > Plants > Roots > Unclassified | place...
TCGAAGTCTCTCTTACTACGCAGTGTACGAGCTGCTAAAAATTTGGCCATATAGGAGACAGGTGCTCTACTAGGGCCTACAGATACTGTGCAGCTGCACATTTATCTAAAGACCATTCTTGTTCTACCTGTATAATAACAGGCAAGCCTTGCCAGCATACCACCCCTCTTTGCATTAATTGTAAAGAAAAACACTTTGCTAATAGTAAAGACTGCGAGACTCTTAAAGCTACTAAACTAGTACGCGAAGAAGATTCTATGGAAGAATAAAAACAGATAGGATTCTAGAAGGAGGCAACTCCTACTAGGCTCTTAAAAAGATATTAGTGAGTAAAAGAATAGAAATAAATTGCAAAAGGATAGGGACAGGGGTTAGGATTTCTTATAGTTTTTCTTACCATTTTCTCATTCCCTAGTAGTTGTAGTATCTTAGTATTTTACTAGGAAACTATAAACTCCTAATTTAGGGGTTTATAAACTACTAGGACATAGCTACTAGTATATATTAAGCTGCCTAGAAAGGATTTATGTATATAGAACTATAGCGCTATAGCCTAAAGCTGCATGCGCAGTATTGTACGTAGTATAATACAATGGATAAAAATAAAAATAAAACTTCTTTTACTGTAACCTTAGTAGTAAATATATAGTAGTAGTTCTTTAATTAACGTCTAATACGGATCCTATCTAGGCCCACGCAGACTACTCCGTCATAGGGGGAAAACTTGTAATTTATAAGAAGAAAACCCTACAGTTGGGTTGGGGGAGGAAAAACCCTATAAGCCACCTTAGTAGGATAAAAAACCCCGATTTGCTATGTCTGTCCGTAGCGGCGGCCCTACGGGCCTACGGCTACGTCCTGTCCTCCTTAGATGTTTAAACTCCTTAGGAACCACTGCTTCCTTCTCTAGCTTATCCTAGCTAGGGTTTACTACGTCCCAGCTAGGCCTTGCCGTTTAATTGCCGTATACTTATGGTTGTGTTCCGTATTTTAACTACCCCCTATATACTATCTCTTGTTAACTATTGTTATATACGCTATGCCTCCCCCCCCCTAAGGCCTATTAAAGGCGTAAGGGGGATTTATTTATAAACCACCACTATATTAAAAGGCGAGCGGGACGTGTGTGCCTGAGTATCTTTTATGCCTAGGCCCTAGTCACTAGGCCCTCGCTAAGGGTTACCACTCCTTAAGAGGAGATAGGAAAACCGTATGGTGTTATCTAGGCTACCAGGTAGTATTTAATAGTTAATAGCGAGTGACTGTATGCTCCGCGGGCGATCGCCCTAGGGGTTAGGAGGGGCCGTATATTTGCTCGTTGCTCGTTCGTTTATAATTGCTCGTTTATTAACGTAAGAGGTCGTTGGTGCTCTCTACTGGGGGTCGGGGGATGTTATTAAATGCCGCGCATCTATGTTGGATTGTACAGGTGCCTTAATAGGAGAATAGTGTTGCTGTTATCGTAAGGGGCACTTAGTGGTGGTTTTCGAGATCTTACCATCCTATGTGAAAACTTTTCACCACCGCCTACAATACCTATAACCACCACCACTAGGTCTTATCGCACGCTGTATAACGTCTCTACGTTGGCTCTAAGTCTGAACTTCGAAGACTTAGGTTCGTAGCCGTCACCACGTATAGGTGTAGAGTCCGTTTTCGACGGCTAGTAGTAAATATATAACAGAGCCTTATAGGAAGTACTATGGTAGACTTATTAATGGGCTAGGTATATAGGTATAAAATAGTTAACAATGTAAAATAACTAGTAAAGTGGTTACCTAATAGATTAACTCTTATTATATTCTAAGATTAACTATAAAAAAGAGAACTATCTAGGTAGGGACTGTAGTCCTTTAAATATATAATACTACGCCTAAGAAATATACTAAGTACGTTAGTGCGTTAGTACGTCGGTACGTTATATTCCTATATTTTTACGTTCCTATATTCCAAACTTATAACGTAACTGGCTACGTAACTCGGCTACCCCTTATCCTATAGCTTAATCAGTTCTAGCGCCTCCTATACTATCTTAACTAACCTATTTATATCCCTTTTTAGTAGTGCTACTACTGCCGATATAAGGTTTGTAATAACTACTTAAATCTAATAGCTATAATATTAGGGATAGCTTATACTAATAGGAAGGATAAATATACTTTAGGAGAGATATAGGGTAAGCTATAAGGTCTTTAAAGCTCTATAGGAATATAAAACGCCTATAGAGAGATACTACTAAAATTTTTAGAGGTAGTTCTATATAGGCGCTACCTTTAGGCGTTAAGGAGGATAGGACTTACTAAATACTTATTCTACTTTAGAGAAGCTTTAATAACCCTTATTAAGTAGTTTTACGTCCCCATATATAGTATATATAGTAATATCGTTACCTAAGCTTAAGGAAGGGTGTTAGTAAATAAGTTTATAACGATATTATATAATAAAGCTTAGCGCTAGATAAGGAGAAACCTTACTTACTACCTATCCCTTAACACGGCAATTTTAGTCCTTAGGTTATTAATAAAAATCGGTTAATTAGAATAGTTAGGTTAATATAAATACCTAATTAAATCTAGTGGCGAATATAAACGACCTTAGCAAAGAACCCTACTATATTAAGAGATATAGAAAATAAATAATAATAAAGCTCCAGCTATATAACTTACTAATTTTAATAAAAGGAGTATAAAGTTATTAAACTTTAAAGAATATTATATAACTACTCCGCCTATAAAGGCGGGTAGAAGGGCTAAAAAGGTTATAAATATAAGAAAGCTGTTATTAGATCTCTATTATAGAGTAAGTATAAACGGCAATAATATATAGCAAGGTAGATATTATTAAGCTATATATATAAACTATATAAGAAGTTAAGACGTTATATAAGGAGAGAAGGTAGGAAATGGGAACAAAGGGTATATATTATAGACTTAGTTGCTTAGTTAATATATATATAGAGTAGAATAGGATTTAAGTGGTAGTCCTAGTAGAACTTAGTAGGATTTAGTAAAATATAGTAAAACTTAGTGGAATATAGCAGAATGCGGTAGATTACTATTAGATTACCGTAGATTGCTATTAAATTGCTATCTCGTGGTTAGTTTTTAGTTGCTAAGTTAGTAGAAATAGGTAGACGTATGTAAGGTACTAGGAGGAAATTCAATCTACTACCTCGCTACGCGAGGTGGCGTCTTGCTGTCTTGACTTAGGTGGCCTTTATATAATAATCGCGTAATATAGATTTATATAATTGATTACGTAATGTATATTAACAATAGCTATTTATATTGTCGTCGTCGTTGTCTTCTTCTTTAAGCAACAGTACTAGCACTACTATTACCACCATTACCACCACTACCGCTACTACTGCCGCTCCTGCTTCTGCTCCTATATCTACTCCCACTGCTACTACTACTACCGCTACTACTATCACTCTATATTATAGAAGCAAAACTTCTAGATATATAATATTGTCCGTTTTTATTTAATTTTAGGGAAGTAGTACTAAAATACTATTTATGGTAGTAACCTAAGATAGTATAACATAGAGCTAACCGTATGTAAAAACCGGCATCTGTAAATTAACGCTTATAAAGTTAAAAGACTAACCCTATAACTTATTTACGGTTATTATAAAAGATAAATAGATAGGAAACTGCCGTTAATTAATAACAAATAGCAGCTCGCCTTCTATAGAAGATAGTATAATCCGCGGGATAACCTATAGCTAGTTAGTAAAGGTGCCGCCAAGAATACAAGCTTTAAGACAGCGGTGGCCTATCTAGGTAAAAACTATACGGGTACCGTTATAGAGGCCCTCTTTAGGATATAGGTTCCGTAAAAGAATTATTAAAGCGCTAACCTTAAGGTAGAGCCGTATGGGAGGAAGGCCTATAGGGTTAAAGCTCTGTAAAAGCTCTAGGGGGGGAGTATTTTTAATATTTAGATTGTTCCGTTTTATGGTATCCGTAAAATAGAAAACAGACTTAGGGCCATTAAGTAAGTGGAGAATAGTACTACTAATAGCAGCAATAGTGTTATTATGGATGGTTAAGATAGCTCGGCCGTAGAATGTATAGAGATTAGTATACGCCTACTATAAAAGAGTGGGAGGGTAAACAAAGCTAATAAAAGGCTGTAAACTAGTAAACTAGGCGATACTAGTAGGTAACTAGATATGGCTAGTAAGAGTAGGGTTATAAGAAAGACTACGGACCTAGGTAGTAAAGCGCTAATTTAACTCGCTGTCTAAAACGCGTATATTCTAGCGTAGTAATAGAATACGGAGGGAAGGCTATAAAAAGGACTGCCGTAAGCAGGCCGTAACAATATTAGCATAGGTCCCCCGTTTTATAACAGGGAGGATTTAAGTAAAATTACCACCTAAAATAATGGGAACGCTGCTAAAAAGAGCCTAGGTATTAGAACGGACGTCTATAAGTATATAGTGTACGGCTTTAAAGCAGTAATAGTACTGTATTAGCACTTCGTTCCAAATTATAAGGGTAGTAAAGCGCAGTAACTATGCTAGCTGGGAGTCTTTAGGCATATTATATACGAATTCCTTATATAAATCAATAGGAATGCAAAAACGGGAGTAGGTAGTTCGGCCACTAGGTAGTAAAAGGGTAGCTATACTAGAAGAGGTAATGTAGAGAATAATACGGCCGCGGGAGCGGTAGTAGTGACAGATTTAGCAGTAAAGAAAGGGTTTACCGGTGTCTATAGGGCCCTATAGAAAAAAATAGGCGGTCTACGGGTTTGTATTTATAGTAGTAGTAACTATAGTAAAGCAGGCGGCCTAGTTAGAATTTAGCTGGAAACGCAGCTCTGTAAAAAGGCGGCCTTCCTTAGTAGTATTATAATTAAGCTCTACGGTAATAAGCGGGTTATTATCTATAAGGTCCTAGCGGTACTATAGCGGAGGTAGAAAGTAATCTATAAGAGCTTTACTATAGTCTGCAAGCACTCACTAGATAAAATATAGGCCGTAATCTAGATATATATTATTAATGCTACCTAAAAGATTAGGCTAACGCTCTAAAACGTAAGGGAGATTATTATAGAGAGACGGCTTAAATTTTACCTAAAGGGCAGGAGGGTCGCTTATAGGGCCGTAGACTAAGGCAGTTATAAAAAGAGACCGTAGTTAGGCGCCGGTAGTAAATATAAATACTTTTTATAGGTAGTTAACCTACTCGCTGTTATTATTAAGGAGCCCTAAAGCTACGTAAGCAGCTTAAGGGGTTAGGTAAATAGTACCGGCGACAGTATAGAGGTGCTTAAAAGAGGTAGCGCTAGAAACGACGGTAAGCAGTAGCCGTAAATAATACCGTTCGCTAGTAACGGGGCTGCAGTAATATATACGGCCAATAATGGTATCCTTTAGGCGGACGCGGCGCTGCTACTAGCGTATTTTTACTATAAAGGTATATCTATAAGAGAAGTCCTAGTAAAGCGTAGTACGACTATCCGTATTTTTGGAGTTATACTAAAACTAAGCAGTTAAAGTTAAATAGGCTATTTTAAGGCGCTGTTATAGGTCCTTTATGGACTTATCTGGCTAAAAATAAACGGGCTGCTAGCTAGGAAGGTGTACGGCAAGCTATATTATGGGGGGGTATTCCTTATAAACTAGGAACTTAAATAGCCGCTAGATAGCCTTTATAGGGCCGATATATCTACTATAAAGGTACCTATTGATTTTATTATTATTGTTTAAGAGCTGTACGGTTATTTGGTTAGTCCCCTTATAAATATACTTATAGATATACTTTACGGCCTATACGGAGGCGTAGACCTCGACGTTAATATAGGCCCTATACTTTACGCTAAGATAGGGATTATACGGTATAATCTAGTGGTTATTAAGGTTTATAGTGGCACCGTTACCGCCCAGTATGCGGATAGGCCATAACCGTAAATTATTACGGCGGCGATACTAAGGGTAACTATTATTATGCATAGCCGCTATAGGGCAGAACGGCTTTAGAAATCGCTTTAAGTAGGTTAGCAGACGGCCTAAAGCACTAGCGACTATATAGGGGGCGTTTAAGTTATTAGCACTATAGGGCCTATAGACCATTATAGTCCGTATAATATTAGTAAGCCGTTTAGTAGGGTTATCTTAAGGCCGCGGGAGCTCTATAGATACGTAACGGTTAATAACTGCGAGATCTATTAACGCATTACGGTCCTCCGGATATAAAAAGAAAAGAAGGTAAAGATATAGTAGGCACTGTTTTTAATATTTAATAGTTTAAACGTAGCTAAGGAATCTACTAAAAATCTACTTTTTTTTAAGGTTGTTTAGAAGGTGGATAACCTTTATATAAAAAACACGGGCAACTAAATTAGGGCGGTTAATAGCGGTTTAGTAAGGTAAAAGCTTGTGGGTAATTTTGTCCTACTGCGGATTGGCTATAAAAGTAATAAATAGGCTTAGACGGCCGTAATGGCGGACTATTACTATAGAATCTTAGTAGCACTAGCCGATAAAGCGAGCGCTATTAAGGTAGTTTAAAGGAAGAATAACGCGGCGGCTAATAAAATTAGGGTTAATATCTCTACGGGAGATAGCATCTATAATGCCGTTATATAAATCCGTATAGAGATTAGGCTAGTAGGAACGGATCTAGTTAAGCTTATTCTAGTTATATAGGGCCTAAACGTTAATAATATACTACTAAAATAGGCGCTAGAAGGCGAACAGTACTAATTTAAAGCTGTTATAGACGTGAAGATAGAACCAAAAGTAAGCTCGCTAGGGAAGATAGTTATATTAGCGGGTATAGAAATTACTATAGAGCTATATACCCTAGTGCCAGCTAAGGTTGCCGTAAGGAAAGAGTAGTATATAGTATAGCAGTATATAGGCAGCGTAAGTTAAGCTAATACGGTAGTAACGCGGGGGCTTACTAGGCGGCCTATGGTTTGCAAGAATAATATTATAAAAGCTAGAATTTTTATACTCGTTAGGAATAACAACTGTAACCTTATTAGCTATCCCTTAATACGTTAATTTATATCCTTAGCTATTAATAAGGGCTTAGCCAATTAGAGGCTCTAAATTGGCTGCCTATGCTAGAGACTACACCTAGCTAGAGCAATTTAATATTATTTGAAAATTTATACGGTATTGTGCGGTATTGAATTATTGAAAATAAATAGCTATTTACAATTTTTATATGGTGTTGCGTATACTTAAACACGTTGTTCCTAGGCTTAGCGCCTAGACGAGGACGCCAACGTATTAAGGGATAGGTAGGTTTTTACGGCGCCAATTAGCCCCCGCTTTAAAAATCAGCTTTATCTACGGGTTAAGAATAATCCGTAATAAAGTAGATATAGTTTACACCTAGAGCCGTTTAGTAGCGGTTTAGTATAAGGTAATAAAAGAATTACTAATCTTATATAGCATATTAGTAAGATACCGTAAAACGTCCGTATTAAGCTAGGGATTAGTCTATAGATAGATATTAGTAGTATAGGCAGGGTTGTAAAAGTAAAGCTAAGTATATTAAGGTGCAGCTCTAGTAAAAGCTTCTACAGGCCTAATAAGGTGGTATAGTTCGCTATAAATTTGGAAACAATTAATACCGGCTAAAATAGCGCTATAGTTAGTAATGGTGTAGTTAACGGAGGTAAAAGCTAAAGCCGCATTATATAAACGGAGCTAGTCCTAAAACATATAGGTAAAGCGTTTTTAGGACTGTAGTAGGGTCCGTAAATACTGCGGTAGGGGTATAAATAAAGGTAAGACAATATTACCTTACTTATAGCAGCACTTAAAGCGAGGCTATTTAGCCTACGTAGAACCAATCCGTTTATCTATTTAGTATAAAGCTTCGCAGTAATTACAGACTATATTTATAGGCCTAATATCTAACTAGTCCGCAATAGGGCGGACGATAGCAATAGCGGCCATATTTATAGGCCTAATATCCAACTGGTCCGTAATAGGGCGGGCTGTAGTAGGTCGCGGCTAAATCAATATAGGCGGTATAAGGAGGCGGGAAGTAAAGGGAGAAGTAGTAGTGGTTATAGCGGCGGTCGCAGCAGCAGTTATAGTGGTAGTTGTAGTTTGGTTTATAGCCTACAAAAGGTCCGCTAAAGATCGTCAGTACTATAGATTTTTTCTCTCCTATATATATATATAGAGTTAAAAAAGGTATTAACTTAAAAAAGAGTAATAAAAAAAAGATTAACCTTATAAGATTTACAGGTTTTATATAGAGCTCTAAGACGGTTTGTTATAAACTTAACGGAAGAGCAATAGTGCTTATAAGTAGTACAAAATATACAATTTGGAAGACATATAATTAGAAGGCATTTAGGCGGTAGGTAGGAAGTAGTATATAGGGCGGTAAATATAAAAAGTAGAGAGTGGTAAGGGGGTAGGGAAGGGTAGAATTTAATGGAGTAGTATGTAAGGAAATCAAGTAATCTAACAATTTTTTTTAACCAATTAAAACCCGTTAAGGCCCTTTAAATAGTATAATATAGATTACGGGGGTATCCTATAACAGTACCCCCCCTTTAAACTCGAGCTTCTGTAAGGTAGGGCTACGCTAGTTCTAAGTAAAGTTTATAAAAGTCTTCTACGGCTTATATAAGTCCTATAAAGTTAATAGGTTCTTATAAGGGCTTAGTAAAGCCTCTCCATTTTATAAAATATATATATTAGCGTTTCCGTTTATTACACTTAATATTATTAATCCTTTTAATAAAGTACTTATTCTTATAATCAACTTTAACTAGTAAGGGAGGGTCTTATATTTATCTGGGCAGGGTATCTAATATAGAAGTAGTAGGGTAAAGAACTAATATGTGGAATACAGGGTGGATTTTAACCATATTAGGGAGCTTTAGTTAGTAGGTATAGAAGGAAATAACCTTCTTAACCTTATAAGGGCCAGCGTTCTTCTAATTAAGCTTTTTAATAGGTTATTTTATATTTAGATTCCTTATATCTAGCTAGATAAAGTTACTAATTTAATAGGCTAGTGCTAGGGTTTGTTTCTTATTCGCTAAGGCTTTATAGATAGATTAAGCCTATATTATTTCGTTAGTAAGAAACTATTATAGTTCCTCCATCTTCTTTATAAATTTATTTACTTTTATAACTTATAAGGCATAATAAGTAGGGCGAGGAACATTACTAAAGGGTTTAAAACCTATTTATAGATACTAGCCGTAGTTAGCTAGGAATAAGAAGACCTTTATAGTTTCTAAAACGGAATTATTTATAGTAAACTTAGTAAATATAAGCTAGTTAATTAAGTTATTTTATAAATATAATATATATATCCAAATATACTATTCTATTATAGCATTTACGCGTTTCGTTTAACCGTCTATTTTTAGGTAATATATAGTAAATAATAGTGCCTTAATATAGAGCCGGGTAGTTAGTTTTTTCTAAAATATAAAGATAAACTAGCTGCCTTTATTAGAGATAATTCTTTTAGGGAGTTTATAGAGTTTCTATATATAGTCTAGGAATAGTTAAGCGATAGTAGGTATTAATATATTAGAGTAAGCGATTAAGTGCCTTATCTTAAATAGTTAGTCTATAACTACTATAATATTTATACAGCCTTTACTTATAAAGAGGTTAATAATAAATTTAATTAAAATATCCTTCTATCTTTAGTCCGGAATAGGTAGTAGCTTTAAAAGGCCGTTATACATCTTATGCAAAGCTTTAGCTTATTAGCAGATATAGCAACTAGATATATACCTTTGTATTATATTATATATATTTAGCTAGTAATACTCCCGTTAGAGTAGCTCTAGGGTTTTTCTTTAGCCTAGGTAGCCGGCTACTAGTAGGTTATATATGTATTTAAGAAGCTTAAGCTTAAGCTTATTATAATTAGGGATAACTAAACGGTTTTAGTAATACAAGCAGTTTCCGCAAGCTTTATATTTACTTAGAGAGATCTTCTTAAAGCGTCTAACACTATCGTGGATTAGCTTAAGCGTTTCTTAGATAAACTTATTATTTAGGTATTCGTTAATTATAATTTATTTAATTAATTAATTAGTTATTTTGAGGATGTATACTATAAGGTCCTTAATAGGAGGGTTAAATAGTTTAGAATAAAGTAGGGTCTAGTTTTAGTAAAAGCGCGCTTTTTTTAGTACTGGTACGTCTTATAAGCGTTAAGTTAGAGCATTAAACTTCTAACCTTAAATACTTAGGTAGTATATAATTAAGAATTAAAAATGGGATAGATATTTTAACTAGTGGGCTTAATAATAACTTAGCTGTTTTATAGTTATAAAGTACTATAGATTTTTATAGTCGCTAAGGACCTTAATTAAGAATCCAGTACCTTTTAGTTTAGGTTACTATTATTTAAAACATCTAATAATAGCTAGTAACTCCTTATTATAGATTTTATAGTTATATTTAGCTAGACTTAGTTATTTTAAGTAGTATACTATAGGGTATAATAGTCTATCTTTATTATATTAAGACAGAATACCTCTAGTAACGTAGTTAGATAAGTTAGTTTTTATAACACTTATTTAGTTTAGGTTAAAATATTAAAATATAGGCGCGGTAGTAAATATAACCTTTAGATAAGTAAAGGCCTTCTTATATTTATTATTAAAGATAAAGGCTTTATCCTTTTAGGTTAGAGCTATAAGGGGTAAGACTAGAGCGAAGAAGTTATTAATAAACTATTAATAGAAATTGGTAAATTCTATAAAGGCTCTTATATCCTTAACGTTCTTAGGTTCTTATCAATTTATAATTACTTTAACTTTCTTTAGGTCTATTTATATGCCGTCTATAGAAATATAAAGTCTAAGGTATAAGACTTCTGTCTTATAAAACTCGTATTTATCTATATCTAATTATAAACTAGCTCCGTATAGGGCTTATAGAATAAGATTAATATATTTTCGGTATTTAGTTAAGTTATTACTATATATTAGGATATTATTAATATAAGTAGTACAGAAAATGTCCAGATAGGGACATAGGGTGTTATTTATATAATGTTAAAACAAGCTCGGAGCGTTTATAAGGCTAAAGGGTATTATTAAGTACTTAAATAATCTATATTAGGTACAAAATGCAGTAAGCTATTTATCTCCTTTTATAATATAAAGGCGGTTAAATATAGAGATAATATTAAGTGTAAGCTTTGCAGTATAGGAATTGAACGAGCGACTTAATTGTAAATCTATGGAAATCAAGTGGTATATATACATAAAATGGTGGCAAGAAGACTGCGCTTACAGTTAGCAATAGGTAATGGAAATAGGTAGTAAGATATATAATGTAAGACATATGAGTTACGAAACGGGTGGTGAGTTATAGGGTAATATAAGCCTCGGTAGTCGGTTATATTAAGCTTTATATAGAAGCGAGCCTTACTTAACTAGTTTAGCGTCTCTTATATTAGCGGGATTGGATATTAGTTTTTAATAGTAATAGCGTTAAGAGCTTAGTAGTCTACGCAGAAGTATAGTCCGCCGCTTAGTTTCTTAATAAAGATTACTAATATAGCTATAGGTAAAGACCTTACTCTAATAAATCCTTTACTTAGGTTCTTATCTAGGTACTTCTATAGTACTTAGAGTTTATTTTAGGATATTCCGTATAGGGGTCTAAATCTAGGCTGCTTTCCTTCTTTAAGTACAATCCTATAATTATATGGTCGGTATTCCGGTAGCTTATTAGCTTCCTTTTATAAGAATGCCTCTAGGCGCTTATAGTATTCTACTAGTACCTTTATAGCAGGGTTAGTGTGCTTCTTTAGTACTAAGGCCTTCTTAATATTAGCTATAGTAACAGCGAAGATTATATATTTAGGTCTTTTGGCAAGTTACGCTAATAGAGTAGCTCTAATTATATAGATATCTAGGGCGTTAAGCGGGCTCTAGTTATCTATAGTTTCTTATATAGTTCTTTACTTAATTTTAGGTTCGGTATTAGGTACGGAGTTAGTATTAGATTTAAGCTTAGGTCCTTTAAGTATCCTTTTTATAGTAGAATACCAGTCCTTCTAATATCTTCGCGTAGTAAGCTTAAGCTTCTGCTTAGCTTTTGGCAGTATAGTACTTAGGATTAATTTACGGGGTTTAGTAGAATTTTTAGGTCCTTAATAGATATTGGTAGAAATCTTACGTCGGTAGAATTTAGTAGAATTCCTAGGTTAGTGGAATCTAGTAAATTCCTTAGGCGTAAGGTAGATATTTATAGAAATTTTAGGCTAGTAAATGTTAGCGACTTAGTTAATTAAGGCATAAGTATAATAAAAGGGACGCGCAAGCCTATATAATTAGATTGTCTATAAACGAGAATCTAAAACTAGGGAAAGGAAAGGAGAAGAAGAGTAGCGCCGCTTGATGTTTTATAAGATCCTTACGTTACGTAACCGCAATATGCGGCAATCTGTAGCAACTTGCCAGTACGAAGTTCTACCAAGTTCTGCCATTTTCTACCAGTGCCGTAATATTACCCCCCCTTTAATAAAACCTGCCCTTAGGCTTTATATATCCGTATTACTCCTATAGGGGCGTTCTTATCTTTATATTCTTCTAGTAGCCTATTATCTTTACTATACTAGCACTCTATCTACTTATCTGGGTACTTTAGGGGTCCTAGTTTATTAGGGTAACGGCTATAAAAAATTTAAAACTTATAGGGACTGCTAATAAAGTTCCATATAAGGTACTAGGTAGGGTCTAGGTAGGGTTTAAGTAATAGCCTTTTTAACTAACGCGGGACTTCAGCGTTTTCCTTACTAGTTTACAGGCCAGTACTTCTTTAATTTCCCATTTGTTGTCGCTATTAACTTAAATCGGTAGGGGAGTTTTGTTCTTTTATTGAGGCAATAGGTTGTTTATAGCTTTTTATAGCCTATCCGGCGATAAAATAGGGTAAACCTTAATTAAATCTGGGAGCTTTACTTTATATAAGTTACCTATCTTCTTAAGGACCTTATATGGTCCCGCTATCTAATAGCCTAGCTTATAGCTAGGCCGTTCCGTCTTTTAGTTCTTTATTATAACCTAAATGATATCATCTACGGTAAAGTTAGGTTCGCGCCTATGCTTATTTACCTACTATTCCATTAATTTTTAAGCCTTTTTTAGATTTATACGGGCTACTATCTGGGCTCCCTTTAAGCGCTTGGCGTACTGCTAGGCTTCCTTATAAAACAGTTTCTTGCGTATAGTCCGTAGTTCTTCTAGTCTATCCTAGTTTAAGCTTATTTAGGGTAAATACCCTATTTCTAGTTAGATAGGTGCAAATCCCATAGAGTTCTAGGGTAGGGTCGCCTGGGCGTAGTCTATTAGGGGTAGCAGTTTGCCTTAGTTATTCTAAAAGTAGTTAATAAAGGGCCAGAGTCTCTAATCTAAATATTAATTTACAATCTCCGTCTGGCCGTTTATCTAGAGGTAGTATACTACAGTGTGTCTAACAGTCAGCTTAGCTGCGGGCTTGAGAAAAATAGCTAACTAACTACGTCAATTGGATCGCTCGCTGTCCGCTAACTGTTAGATAACGTACGCTAACTGTTAAGCTGTCAGCTAGCTGTCCTAATTAGGAAATTTGTGTAGACTCTATAGTGTTTTATTTCAGATTTTTGGCAGCACCTCTCTATATACAAATATCAACATTGCCCGATTAAAATTTAGCCCTAATTTACCCAATACAGTATCCAAATATAGCTAGATTCGTCCCGCACCTATAGAGGCTTAAAAGGTAGGTAGAATAGTTGGTGGTAAGGACTCCGGAGGCTCTATATCTGTATTAGATTTAATTAAATATAAAGCTTTATTAAGTCTACCTTACCAAGCTAGCTTTTCTGCCTCTATTGTTGGCTTATAGCCAGTAAGATTAACATTTAAGCTTGTTAACCAGGGTGTAGTTAAAGCTCCATTTAAGTTAATATAGTTAGTATCCGTATTTGCCAGTAAGCTTGCCGTATATTATTAGGTAGAGATTGTCCCAATTAATAGGAAAGATATAGCCGTAGTTCTAATTAGCTGGAGGAGGCTCTCGCGATACAGAATTATCTTAATCGCCCAATTTAGTATCATTATTAATTGGAAGAGGGGAGGAAGTAGTTAATCTATGAACCCTATGCGGTGCTTAAGGAGTTAAGTGACGTGTGGATTTAATAAAGAAGTAGAGGAAGAAGTAGAGGAAGAAGCTCTACTGCCTGGCTAACGCGTAAAATATAATGTACGTTGCATTTTATATAGGTGGCATAGGAGAACGGGTGTACGGCGCGTAATGGAGATATTGGGGAAAAAGCTTTATTTACTATGGCTAAGCGAGAGATTCCCATAGGTTTCTTATTGCTTGGCGTACAATCTTAGTTAAAGATTTAAATATCCTCAACTTCTACCAAAAGCTTTAACTTACTACTAAATCTTACCACTAAGACAGCGAGCTATTAGCTAGCTGCAGTTTTATAGCTAACTGACTGTTATAACTCTATAAGCTCGCTGACTGCTTACGTTATCAGCCTCTTGGCAGCGACGCTGCCAGCGACGCTAACTCTTGGACACACTGGTATACTATAAAAAGCCTTAGCCTAATACCTAGGATCTAGGTAAACTCGTTTTAAAAGGCTAATATAAATTACGGGCCGTAATTAGATATAATAGTATCTGGTAGTCCATAAATGTAATAAACGTAGTAGATATACAGTTAGGCCGCCTCCTTAGCATTAATATTCTTATAATAGGGAATTAAAAACGGGCGCTTACTAAAGCGGTTAACTAGAATTATAACTATATTATATCCGTCACGGTCTATAGGTAGCTTAATAAAAGTCTATAGAGATATACTATTAGGGGCGGTTAAGTATCAGGAGAGGTTTTAATAGTCCTAGGGTCTTATCTCGTTAAATCGTAAACCTATGGTAGTTATTGCAGTTCCGTATGTAACGGTTAATATCTATAACTATTCCGGGCCAGTAGTAGCGGTTACTAATAATCTTATAGGTCTTATTTTTTTAGAGTAGGCCGTAGAGACCTAGGTATATACTTTGGTAATAAGCCAGGTTTATAAGTTCTATTTCTTTACTACTACTAGCCGTTCCTAGTACTTAAGTAGTCCATTTTTAAGGGACTATAGGCTAGTAATATCCTTTACCTTTTCGCGGTATTCCTCTAGAGAAGGGTCCGTACGGTTTATTTACAGTAGTTTATTAATAAGGTTAAATTCTATAGGGTTAATAGGATATATCTCAGCGCTTAGAGATTTAGTACTTAGTTCTTCCCATATCTAAGTGTTAAGGTGCTTTAGTTATAGTAGCGTCTAGGTCTATAATAAAATCTTTACGGCCATCTAGTTATTTAGGTCCTATTTATGTCTTATAAGAGCGTCTGCATAGTTAATAGCGCCTGGCCTATATATAATTAGGAAGTTAAACTAGGATAAAACGTCTGCCTAGCGCGCTTACCGGGCTATAAGGGCCTTAGTTATAATAAAGTATTTTAGGGCCTTATAATCTAAAACTACCTAGATAGGCTTAGGGGTCCCTTCTAGCCATACTCGCTAGTGCTAAAAGCTAGAAATAATAGCCAACATTTCTTTATTATAGGTTGGGTAGTTTAGCTTAGCATCTATTATAGTCTTTAAATAGTAAGCAATAGGGTACTATTCTCTATCCGTCTACTTCTAGGAATAAACGCCAGTAATAACACTATCTAAGGTATCCGTTTCTAGCATTAAGGGCTATTTTAGGTTAAAGTAGGCGAGTAAGGGAACGGAGACTAGTCGCTTCTTAAGCTTATTAAAAGCCTACTTATATATAGTATTAAAGTAAAAGGGCCGGTCCTTTATAGTAAGGCGGCTAAGGGGCTAAGTAATCCTGCTATAGTTTTTAATAAAGCGCTAGTAAAAGTTACAGAAGCCTAAGAATAACTATATCCCTTTTATAGTCTATAGTGATTCCTACTAATTAATTACGGCCATCTTTTCCAGGTTAGCCTTAAGTCCGTCTATACTAATAATAAACCCTAGGTACTTTATACACTTTATACTAAATTCTAACTTCTTAATATTGGCCTAGAGGTTAGCTTTATGGAGTTATTATAAAACCTTATAGATATGCTCCTTATGTTTTAACTCGTTCTTAAAATAAATTATAATATTATCTAAGTAGGCTGTGCAGAAGTTATTAAGATAGTTAAAGAGTATATCGTTTATATATCGTTGGTACGTAGCTAGTCTATTAGTTAGTCTAAAAGGAAGTACTTTACACTTATATAATCTATATTAAGTCCAAAATATAGTAAAATCTATAAATTTAGGGTTTATTTTAATTTAGTAAAAAGCCTAACGGATATCGAGCTTTATAAATACCTTAGCTCTATTTATTTAGGCTAGTGTCTTATTAAGTAGGGGCAGCGGATAATAGTCTTTGTAGGTTATATTATTAAGCTTATAGTAGTTAATATAGAAACAAAGTCCTCTATTTAGCTTTTTTATAAAAAAAAATAGGGGAGGTAAAAGGGGCCTAGCTAGGTTCGATAAACCCCTTTACTAGGTTATTAATAAGGTACTACTTAATAGCCTATAACTTAGCAATGGATTATTTATAGAGGGGGGTATAGCTAAGGGCTTTTTCCTTATCTGACTTAATCTCGATCTTATAGTTATACGGTTAATACGGTAGAAGTATATTAGATACTATCTTAGAGAATATATCCTTAAACTTTTAGTATTAACGAGGTAGTTTCTATTCTACCAGCTCCTTATTATAAGCTCGCTTTCCTATCCACTAAGCTTACTTTCCTTTTCCTTAAGTATTTGGTTAATTTTATATAAGCTAGTTATAAAAGTAATAGTATTAGGCTAGACTAAGTTCTAGTAAAATCCTACGGCGCTAATACAGTAGATATTAACTGGTGGGAGGTCTATAGGTTTCCTTACAGCTATTTACCGGACTGTATTTTACGGTTTAGGGTTTATAATCTTTCTTAGCTCCTATTTTATCTTCCGCAAGTTATCCCTCTAGTTTATTAGTTTAGTATAGTATCTAATATTCCTTACTATTCTTTATAGCTATATAGGGCCTAAGCTCTCTATAGGGGGCTTTTTTAGGTTATTACTAACTTTTTAGGTCTTTAATGCGGGTAGCGTAATATAGGTAGTTTAGGGGCGGCGTAGTATACGGATCCGTTGCGGATTAAGCTATATATCTTTCTTAAAGGCCTAGTCCCTACGCATAGCATCGGCCTAGTAAATAGTATTAATCTAAGGCCGTATAAGATTTTCTATTATAATACTAATTTCTTATATAAAGGAAGGAGTTAGGGGTAGGGTTTTTGGCTAGATAAGCCGTCTACTCTACACATCTAGCCATAAGCCTAAATAGGCTAACCATTTTCTCTTTAAGATTATATTGTGGCTTCCTAGGTCTATAATAAGGAAGGGGACATTATATTACCTTTATCCGTTAACACGAAGGTAAATCCGCAATATAGTTATAATAGGTAGTCCTACCCGTCCGTTATACCTACGAATAGAAATTAGCTTAGGCAGTTCTTCTAAAGGTATATTTAAAAAGTTAGCTAGTTTTACAGCGTACTTTATATTAATTAGGGTAAAGGTATTTACTCCTAAGTTAGCTAAAGTAGAGGTTAAAACTTAATATTTATTATAGAATAAAGTATAAGGGATAGTGTAGCTTCTTCTACTAACTAGCCGACCTAGATTAACATATAATATATTAATTCCTTTTAACCCTAGGGAGGAGTCTTCCCTTAGGGTTCCTCTTTTTCCAACTCTATACTATCCTTTTAAATTAATAGAACCTCGTTTATCTTTGCCTTTATTAGGCAGTTCCTTATAGGGTAGCTAAGTTAACTGCATAAAAAGCAAGATTTTTAATCGCTAAGGGCCTATATATAGGGGTCGCTATATATAGGCTAGGTATATACCGGACCCATAATAGAGGTAGCTGCGCGGCTAGCTACTAGGTTAACTATAGGCTAAGCAGCCAATACTATAGGGGTAGCTAATTGTACCGGGGCACTATAGGCCATTCTCGTTGTACTTATGGCCTGGTTTACGAGGTTTTTAATTTTTAGCTAATTAGCGCGTGCCTTAATTTAACGGAGGCCTTAGTTAATAGCTAGGCAATAGTCCATAAGTTTGTTTAACGTCTATACCGTAATATAAGCTAATAATACGGCCCGCTATAGGTCTAGGGTAAGCTTATTAAAGAGGTCTAGCAGTAGGTCTTTTTAGGGGATTTGGGCCTATCTGGCTAGGTATAAAAAGCGGGTCTAAAAGGCTAAAAAGGTCTCCGTTATTTTTATATTTAGGCTTTTATAGCTAAGGCGGGCATTTTATACTTTAAAAGGGTCTTTATAAATAAAAAATAAGTATTTAATTATTTCTTCTTTAGAGATAAAGGGGTTTACTAAGTCTTTAGTATATTACAGGCGTAAATACGTCTAAGTATCTCTGCTAGTACGGCTAAAGATATAGGCCATCTTGGCTCAGGGGGTAGGAAAGTAGTTAGTATTAACTTTAAGCTTAACCCGTAATTAAAGCTTCTAGTTATTAAATATTAGGCTTATTCCATCTATAAGTAGTAGAGGATCCGCGACCTTTACTAACCGCTTCGGTGCTATATAGGCCTTAGTAGATCCACTAAGGCGCTAGAATAGGGCCTAAAGGACTATAGCAAGTCTTTAGTTATTTAATAATAACTTATTATTAGATATAGGGGTATCTCTAGCTTTAAGCAGCTCTCGTAGTCGTTTAATTTTAGTATTAGCTGCCGTAAGCTCCGCCTAGGGGGTTAAAACATTAATTGTTTCTTTATCTAAGGTATTTAAGGGTCCTACAGCTGCTTTGCCTACTGCTGTGTTTCGTGGCATAGTGGTAGGGGTATTAGGTAATTTTGGGTAATTTCTTTAAGGGCTCTAGTCTATACGTGTCTTATAGGTCCTTTCCTTAGGGTTCTATTCTTTATTCTTATCCTATTCATAGTCTTATAGATATATTTAAGTTCCTTTTTAGGAAGAGAGAGTAGAACGAGCTTTAGATAATATTAGCGACTTAGTTAATTAAGGCATAAGTACGGTAAAAGGGACGCGTAAGCCTATACGATTGGATTGTCTATAAACGAGAATCTAAAGCTAGGGAAAGGAAAGGAGAAGAAGAGTAGCGCCGCTTAATGTTTTATAAGATCCTTACGTCACGTAACCGCAATATGCGGCAATCTGTGGCAACTTGCCAGTGCGAAGTTCTACTAAGTTCTGCCATTTTCTGCTAGTGCCGTAATAGTAGATCCTAGTAAATTTTCTAAACTTTAGTTTAGGGTCTAAGTAGCGAGTTATAAAGCACTTCTACTTATAATAGGAGGTGGTAAATAGAAGCTTAAGGTTGTTTTAGTTAATAGTTACCTTATATAGCTTTTGTAACGGAACCTTGTAGCAAGAACTATAATGGGCTCGTTAATAGGCTAGGTATATAGGTAATATAAGTTAAAGTTAACAACGTAATAATAACTAGTGGAGTGGTTGCCTAATAAATTAACTCTAATTATATTCTAAGAATTACTATAAGGAAAGAACTATCTAGGTAGGGACTAGGGGTCCTTAAATACACAACCGTACTTCTATAAAATCCTTCTTATATATAATATACGTGTATTTTATCTACTTTATTATAGATTATATAGATCCTATAGATTATATAGATTACCCTATATAACCTTAGTTACTATTCCTTATTATATAGCTCTATTAGCTCTATTCTAGATCGTGCCTAAATTAACCAACTAGCTTCTTCCGTCTCTTCTCTAAGTAATTATAATATTGTACTTAAAGCGTCCGTAATACTATCTCCCTCCTCTTTATCTTTATCCTTAAAGATCTAAAATATCTTTAAGTTATTTAATAGAGGTATAATGTCCGTCTAATTAATTTAGTTAATATCTTTGCTTATTATACCTAAAGCAATTTCTTCTTCTTCTACAGCCCGTCGGTCTCGTACCGTTACTACGATATTATCCCTTAGTGAGATTATGCTATCTCCATGTTCTCGTTATTTAAGAGAGGGGTTAGTTTATATTGCGTTAGCGAGTCCATCTTCGCGATAACCGTCCTCTTACTTAGAGTGCACTAAAGCGAATATTCGTTTATCTTATAACGTTCGCTCTGTTTCTAATACTAAATATATATAACCTATTACTCTTAATAGTTGTCTGGTTCCCTAATTAATATATCTTAAGGTCTTATGTTTAATCTACTGCTACGTAGCTAGATAATAAACTATCTGTTACTCTGGCGGAATTGCGTCGTTTCTATAATGCTAATAAGAGGCTGCTAAAGCTTAGCAAAGAGCCCTTAATTCTCATCTTACTACATCCGCTCGGTTAATCTATCTTAAAAAGGTTTATAAGAAGGTTCGTTTTAAGGAGTGGAAACTTATAGAATAAGGTTTACAGGAACTTAGTAATAAAAGAACGGATTCTCTTTATTATGGGACAAGGGCAGTGGCTATAAAGCGTATGTATTTAAGGAGTCTATAAGACGTTGCGCGATCGATTATAAGGGTCGAGGGCGTAAGGAGGTGATATACCTACGCGTAGCTGATATAAGCTGTACGCGAGGTGTATGTAAGAGCACGGGGCTCTCCTATAGAGGCCCCTATGGTAGGG
>Ga0307515_10008045_pt1 | contig 20663 bp, 14 predicted proteins | sample 17_EM_MG_FD_194513 | JGI IMG/M metagenome (GOLD analysis project Ga0307515, IMG submission 194513) | Populus trichocarpa ectomycorrhiza microbial communities from riparian zone in the Pacific Northwest, United States - 17_EM | ecosystem: Host-associated > Plants > Roots > Unclassified | place...
AGCCCACACTTTCCATCCTTTTCTTTGAACAATTTTGATAATAACGTCCAAATACTTCACAACCAAAAGCAATAAGCTGACAACTTTTCAAAATTATGATATCTTTGAATCAGGAGGAGTTAGTTCTATACAAACGCTTGCATGAGACAACCTTTCCCTTGTTGCTGTCAGCTTATCTGTAAACAAAGGTGTACCAACCGTACTTGCAATCTTACTAAGGATTGAGGAGACCACACCTGGAGTTTCAAATTAGGCAGTTTAATCCAAATAGGCACTGGTCTTATACCAGCTGCTTAGTTTCAGCTGTTTCAAAATCAAACACAAGAACTCCTGGTTCTATTATAAAGAACCTGACATTCCCATATGTTCTCCTCCACTCAGAATCAACAAACCCTTTCATGGCCATGAATTGTAGAGACCTAGAACATAACCAATCGGGGCATTTCCCCATCTTTTAACTTCAGGGGCCACTTCCTTGTCACTCACTGAAACCACTAACTTCCCATTTTTCTCTACGGTTCTACCTAACTTAACTTTATTGCTATAATCTGATACGGTTACCTTTGGCCTTTGTGTGATGCCGGCTTAGTGTTGAATGGCTGCAGTGGTTGATACTTGATACTCTGGTGTAAGTACTTCAGAGAAAAAAAATTAAGGACGAGATTATATATCTTGGTTAGGTAGAAATTAAATCAAATCCCATGATTTTCACGATTGTAGAAAGAAATAAAGGAGAAACTCAAGCAAATATAAAATTAATAATGCTCATTTTTGTGAAGATATTAATAATCTTCCTAGTTTATTGTTTCAAATTTGGATCATGAGCACCCATTGTGGTGACCTACTCATAGCTCTTCTTTTGTACTTTTAATGGGAGGTCTGGCACGTTTTGGGCTGCATAACAGCAGTAATTCTCTTTGTAATAAACCTCTATTACGATGCAATATTATGCACAAAACAGACAAGAAACTAGTCAATCTATCAGCATTGCATACATACACTGTAGATACCAAATAACAATGGTACTTGAAATAAACCACTTACAATAGGATGGAAAAAATGTAACGAAAACGTGCATAGAAATGAAAGAAGAAACAGCTTGATCTGTAGCTTTATTTTGCTGCTTTATGTTCTTTAACATTCTAGATTTATCGTAGTGAAACAAGGCTTTCTGTATATACAGCAGAATCATACATGGGATCCCTATTGTTTTTTACTCTTAATAACTTTGTTGCATCTTCAACTGGGTCGTAAAGCTGCAATGTCCCTGGACATCCATGATGGTCCATTAGAACTCCTTTCTTCGTCAAGCACATTTCTGTTGAAAAATAATCCATATATAATCTGTCAAAAGGAATAGCATACCGTCTTCTCCAAGATGTCTTGACTCCGTATTCACTTGTTATCCATGCCTCGAAGTAGCTTTCATCAGGATGCAGTTTGCCAAAAATGCACAAGCAATTTCCTGAGATGCTCAAAACAGCTGTACAAAAATGGTTCGGAAGGGGCACAAACCCCATGAACTTCTCCTGTGCTACGTCAAGCGAAAAAATAACATCCACATCATGATCAGCACCTGTTTCTTGCTTCCCTAACCAATGCAAAGCCCCGTTCCAAAATACTCCTGCACCTCCTTCCAAGGTGATACCAGAATGGATGCCTTGAATTCTTCTCCATGAATTGGTTTTGAGGGTGAAGACTTCAGGCGCCATAATTTGGTGAGAACCATTGGCAGTAGTTAAGCAGGCAATTACTAATTTGTAATCGTCGATAGTTGAATCATAACCAAGTCCAGTAAGGAAACCATGTTTCTGCACAGAAGAACTTGGTTTTGGCAATTTCTTGGACTCTCTAGTAGATGGATTCCATAAAAACATATCGTGAACGTCACCTCCATTACGTATACATACTAAACCATCACAAGATCCCCGGATCGATGCAAAAGCGAAGGATTCAGTACGACTTGCTGCGCTAGGATAAGGAAGCTCCATTACTGCATTAATGTCATCACCATCACTAGCTGCTTCAAAGTCTACAGAACTATAAAGAGGCTCGGCCGCAACAAGGAGCCTTTGGCGGTTAATATTGTTGCCTTCAATTGCCCGTTTGAGATGCAACTTGACGAATCGAGGGTCGGAGATTAACAACTGCCATGGCTTGCACACACACTTGAATCTAACAAGAGACTTGACTGGCAAGTAGGTAAGGATATCAACAATAATGTCTTGGGGGAGTTTTGACATGGCTATTCAACTTGATTTTGGTTTCTCTAGCTGTTGTTGGAGGAGAAAGAAATATTAGTATAAGAAATGATTTTCAGCTGTGAGGTAAGATAGAAGCTTCATTATTGACCTGGTCATGTCTTGAGTGGGTTGGTATAAATGGAAACCACAAAAGGAGACTAGACAATTTGTCTGCTTCACCTACAAATGAGCCTCTTCCATTTTCCTTAGACTAATATTCGGCGAACAGGTCATCAGAGCTGGACCATACAATGAAGAGTATCCCTGTTCCCGGAAATGGTAATTGTTACAGAATGAACGACTTCCATTTCCATGGCCTTCTTCTAAGTTCTAGCATTAGGCTAGTGGTTGGTTGAATAAGTCATCGGTGCCGGACCAAAAAGTTAACTAACTGTTACAGAATACAAGTTTTTACATATATCAGATGATTGACTAATATAGCTAGGCTTTGAAAGCATCCTAACAATGATACTGCAAGGAAGTTAGCCTGCTTAAATGTTTTGTAAAAGTATTGGCTAACTGCAAGGAAGTTAGCCTGCTTAAATGTTTTGTAAAAGTATTATATTAAAAAAAATATATTAAAATAATATTTTTTTTATTTTTTAAAATTTATTTTTGATATCAGTACATTAGCACATTAACATGATAAAAAAAACTAAAAATTAATTAATTAATTTTAAAAAAAATAAAATTTAAATTTTAAACGAATAATATTTTAACCGCAATACCAAACACGCGCTATATTATTATGCTTGACTTGGTTTATGCCTTTTTTATTATTTTGAATTCATAGCTATTAAACCTAGTATACTTACGAGTCAACTTAGGACCTTTGACATAGATATTAGGCTTGATTTTACTTTGTGAAGTTTTTTTTTTTTTTTTCCGTCAAGTAAATTATAGTTTGGGTTGACTCGCTAACTCATAAGTTAAATCACCCAATTTACAACCCGAGTCCTAGGCTGTATCGGTTTCATTATTGAATCTTATGTACATGCTTGTATTAGCAATATAAAAATTGACATGTAGAAAGCTATGACTCGAAAGCATCATTTTATAGCCTCATATATGAACGAAAATACTGCATCAAAGTAATTTAAATATCTTAAGCTACGATAATAGATCGAAAAAGAGTAGCTCAACTTAATAAGTGATGGCCTGGAAAACCACTTTGATGAAAGCAGCACACTACGATAATATTAATGGCATTACGGACATAATTTTTTTATTGGTATTTTATGATAATATTTACCGATTAAATTAATTTCCTCACTAACCCTGTCAATATATACCAACAAAAACATTTCGTTGGTATATACAGAGGGAAACCTAGACGGAATATAAAGAATTTTAAAAAACAAAGCAGATCGATGACGTGAAAGTTTTTATGGGTGATTATACCAACAGAATTATAAAGGGATTCAAACCGGGATGTCCGTATAGTGACGTATCAACTTCACCGACCGAAATGCCAACGGATTGACAGACATAAATATTCTATCGGTAATAGTTAATATAGGAACCTAGTTGACCCTCTCCTCCCCCATTTCTCCTTCTTCCCTTCTACCATTAAACAACCCCCCTAAATCTGCAACTAACAACCACCCTCCCCCATCACATCATCCTCTTCTCAACACAACTCATCCTTCCTCGACTTTTCCAGTCACAAAAGCAATTTTCTTGTGTTTTTTTCATTGTAAGTAAGTGGATCTATCATTTTTTAAATTTGAACATAATTTTGAAATGTTAATTTTTTTATTGTATATTTTTGTAGTATTTGTATTTTATTCGGGTGTTTACTTGTTTTATTTTTGTTCTCTAACAAACTTGTTGTATTGATATATGATTTTGTACATGTTATGTTTTGTTTTAGATTTTTTAAAATTAGTTTTGTTTTGTAAATTGTTGAAACTTATGTCGAATTACCAACTTAGTTGTGTTGTGATGATATAAATAGTGACTTGTTTAATGGTTTCCGTTTTATATTTTGTTAATTTTATTGCCGAGTTGTAATTTCCATAAATTAATGTGCACAAATTTATATGTACATAGATAATTGATAATGAATTAAGAGAAGTATGAAAGTAGGTTGATTATTTACTTAACATAGTTAATTAATACATATTGGTGTCATCATTATATATATATATATATATATATATATATATATATATATAGGTTCAATAGAAGTCATGGATGATCGTTCATAGATGTATCGAGATTCACCCCAAGGATTGTGGAGGATGGATTATTGTAATGGGGTTCAGAGTTTTATCAGTTTTGCAACATATATTCCGAGAAATTTTAGTGGAGACGGTATTAGGTGTCAATGTAGGAGGTATAAGAATAAAAAGTTTCTTCACCGAAATGTTGTAACGATGCATCTTCTACACAAATGGTTCATGAAGGATTGCATGTGTTGGTATGCACACCGGTGGTTTCGTTCCGTTTGTTGCACATGCGAAGCGGATGGTAAGATTAATTTTAATGACATTTAGGATTAATTAATTTGTTGTTATTTATAAATATATATATATAACTTGCAACATTTTTTTTTCTTATAGGCTACGTCTCTTGGACGTGAGCCGAGCCCAATAGAGCTTTTTATGGAGACGCACGTGCAGAGTGAAGACCGTCAAAAAGAGGTGCAACAGTTCGTCGACAACAGCGCTCAACACTTCGTGGTATGTTCGTTCAACCATTTTTTTCGTAAGTTATTATTTTATTGAATTGAATTCGATGATATATTTTTTTAATTTTCAGAAGACATATAATAGCTGATTGAGGGAGAGATACATAGACGATCCTTCGACCCACTCGGGTTTCGATCCGGATTTATAGATGAAGGCAGAATTGTCTGGTGGACCCGATAGAAATCGGGTGTATGGACTCTCCAACACTACGGCCGAGAACTTGTGGCGGCCCGTAGTGTCTCAACCATTGGGAGCTCCCAATCGGTATTGAACACCCAGTCTCAGGAGCTTGTGGCCTTGCATCAACACATGACTCATCTCACCGAAAAATACGAGTAACTCTCGACGGATTATAAACAACTCCGCCAAATAATCATGGACATGAGATCACAGATGGGTGGTATGTGTGTGCCTCCTTTTTTGCCATTTAGTCCCTGGAACGACCAGCCTCCTCTTTCTCCTTCAGCACCGTCATTGTTCTAGTTTAATTTGTATTTGTACAAATAAAATTGTAATGAATATTTGGATTTTAATTATATTATTCAATTTTATTTTTACATATTTGAATTTTATACAATTTTATTTGTTTAATTATTCTATACAATTTTATATATAAATCCGTCGGGATTTTCCAGAGGCGATGGAACAAATTTATTCCATATGCCATAATCACCAACGGAAATATAGACGGAATATATCCGTTGGTATTTTACAGAGAGTTGGAACAAATTTACTACATATACCACTATCACCGATGGAAAATTTTTTTTGCATCAATTTTCCATCTGTAAAACCATTAGTTTTTTTTTTACCGATAAAATTAGCAACATATGTTGGAATTACCGACGAACTGTATATCAAAGGACTATTTCTGTCGGTGAATTAGTCAGTAAAATTATCACCGACGGATTGGTAATCACACGTTGACGAAAAAATTCTGTCGGTAATATTATGAATTGTTGTAGTGGCACCTTACGTTTTATAATCAGGAAAGTTAACGTCACAACACCGACATCTGCATTTAGTTTTGAGTTGCAGCTTTAGTCACACAGTGATGTAAAGAAGACAAGCCAGGATTTTAACACTGTGCTAAAAGGCTCTACCTCTTTATTCTCTCTTCTTGATCTTCTTCACAAACTCAACCCAGTAAACGAATTTCCTCTACCTGTAGACAAGAAATTACAAAATTTATACTAAAAGCAAAGCCGTAAAACAAAAGGGTTTCATTGATCTTTTCACAATATGCATTGCACTAGTGTATTGGCCTGCACTCTGCAGCGGGTCGATAACAAATTTTTTTTAAATGTAAAAAAAAAAATTTATATTTTTTAAAAATATTATTGAAAGAGACTTGGGTCCGACGGTCATGCCAGACCCAAGATAGTTGGGTCTGGGGCCAAGCCAGATCCAAGGTTCTTAGGTCTCGCATGGTCACCAAACACCAGACCCAAGATAGTTGGGTCTCGCATGGCCGCCAGACGCCAGACTAAAGACACTTGGGTCTGGCAGCTATGTTAGACCCAAGAGCCTTGAGTCTGACGGCCCATGGCAGATCCAAGACACTATAACATCAATCGGAGTAGCACAACTTGGGTATATCGGCCTAGCTTATGTGATTGGAAATAGCTTAATTCTAAAAATTTTAAATGTTAAGGGATGTGATGTTCTCACAGCCTTTTTAAAATTTTAAAAGGCTTCAATCGAAGTAGCACAACTTGGTTGCAGCATCAAGTTGTGTTATTTCCTTGATTTTGTTAATTATGATAGCTTATAAATTATTTTTATTAATTATATATTTATAAGAAAAAAACATGATTACTATAGCATGTTTGTTTTTGCATTTCAAAAATATTTTTGAAAAAAAATAATTTTTTTATTTTTTTCTTTGCTTTAAATTATTTTTTAATATTTTCAAATTATTTTAATGTATTAATATTAAAAATAAATTTAAAAAATAAAAAAATTATTTTAATATATTTTTAAATAAAAAATACTTTTGAAAAAAAATTATATTGGTAACAACCATAAAATAGATTTCTATTGAAGGAATAACAAATTTATAAACATAAAAACTGAATTATTTCAATGGGAAAATATAATTTGAATTTTTAGATCTAAAATGTTAAATTAGATTTTTATGATGGTTTGTTGTTTATAAATTATTTATACTTCTTTTATAAATAATTTTTTGACCCACGTTGCTTGGATTTGACAAACATGTCTGGCCCAAGTTTAGCCCAAGTTTTCTTGAATAATCAGAATAACAACAACAACAACAGCAACAACAATCATACTAATAATAGGAGATAGAATTTCTATTGAAGGAATAACAACTATATAAACATAAAACATGAATTATTTTAATGGGAAGATAAGATTTGAATTTTTAGATCTAAAATGTTGAATTAGATTTTTGTAATAATTTGTTGTTTATAAATTATTTATACTTCGTTTATAAATAATTTTTAAACCTACGTTACTTGGGTCTGACAAACATGTCTGACCCAATTTTACTTGAATAATCATAATAATAACAATAATAGTAATAATAATGAATAACAACAACAACAACAACAACAAAAATAATGATAATAATAATAATAACAACAATAACAATACCAACAATAACAACCATGCCAAACCCGAAGTGCTTGGGTCTGGCAACATGCCAGACCCATTTTACTTGGGTCCCACGGCAGTTGGGTCATTCAAGACCCCGACACATAGGTCTAACAGTCATGCCAGACCCAGATGCCTTGGGTCTGACAGTCATACCAGACCTAAGTGTCTTGGTCTGGCAAACCTGCACGTCTGGGTCTAGCATCACACATGGTTGCATACCTAAGCAAACAACAAACAAAGAGAGGACAATAATACACTTTAGTTGTCAGGAGAGAGAAAAAAAAGAGAAAAAACTCAAACAATCAATCATTGGTAGCAACCACGATATGTCTACACACAACACTCCATATAGAAGAAGGCACGTATGCGCATCTATTGATACGACAGATGGACAAATTTGGCCACTAGGAAGTGTCACAGATGCCTTCTAATGGCGTTGGCGCCGCCCACATGTTAGGCCGAATGGAACATACTCCAGTAGCTTTTTGATAAAAAAAAATACAACGTGAAAAATACTAAGGCGCCCCTCATAATCCTCTTAATTACTCAAAATACCCATGTAAAAATACCAAAATATCCGCAAAGACAAAGCTTTTTTTTTTTGTCTTTTGTAAGGCTAAAAACGTTATTTACTTGTACTTGGAAATTAGGAAAACCTGATTGCCCTTCTGGAAGAAAAGCAAAGTAACATTTATCCACTTGCGAAAAGATGAGAAATTGAAAGTGAAACTACTATTGCAATCTATAATAAAATGTCTCTTGGTCTACAGTGATTTCCTCACACCATTTAGCTTTTGTTATAATATGTTGCAATTAGAAAATAAGAATGATACTACTATAATTTAACTATATATTACAGAACAAAGGGATAAATTGGAAGGGAGACAAAAATAAAACTAAAGAAACATTCTAGATTTTACTCCTTTTTTTTTAATATAAATTAATCAGCTTGTAGATACACTCGTATTATTCTATCTTTTTATTATCTTATTCTTAGACATGTTTTAAATCTTACAATAGCTTAGTGCTATGGAGATATACGATGTGAAAATGAGTTAAATGAAGCTAAGGAGTGCAAATTCTTATTGCATTAGGAATCCAAATCAAAGAATGAATCCTAATGGGATCTTTGTGTACTCTTTGGACTATATCTGAAGCTACAGGTAGAATTTTGTTATGATTCAAGTTGGGATGAAGACTATATATTTTTCCATCCATATATAGTTAGCCTAGTAACTCGTCCGGACAAAAAAGAGCGACATATTTGAAGTTAGGTCTACCGGCAAACTAATGCGAGTCTAGCCTATCTTTCCATGTTGGGATAATGACATGGTATCTCATTAATAATATGGCAAAGGTCCCACATGACAAGGAAGCCTCTCTAGAAGGTCAAAGTCAATGCATAAGTCATTAGAGTCATATTAATGTAAGAAACCTTAAAGTAATCTGATTAGAGATTAGTTTTTAACTTGGAAGCTTTTTCACCTCCTCAATTCCATATAAAACCAACCCTAATTCTAAAATAAAATGGATATTGTGTAAAGAACATAGGAGTGGAGAGGGAGAGGAATTTTGTGGTTAAAAAAAATTATTTTTCTTTTTCCTTGTCCAAAGTTACGTTAATCATAAATTTCATACAAGTTTAGTTGCGACTTTAAGAGGTTAGTGCTCTTTGATTTTAATTATCATGATGATTTTTTCTTAAAATTATTCTATATTTGAATGTGATACATGAATATCTTGTGTTTTTTTATGATTAAATTTGATGATTGATGACTGAAATTCTATATGATGTGCAACATATGTTTTTTATTTTAAATCCATTGCTATTGATTAATTTATGTCAGATGCATGACTAATTAAATTAAGCAGCAAAAGTATCTAATTTTTAAAGCCATGTTTGATTTTTGTTACTTAAGTCTTGATTAAATTAACTCCTTATGCGTGTTTAATTATTATGAATCAATTGCATATATTTTGATCTTCATGTTGTAACATAATTAAATCTTGGATGTTTAATGAAGGTTGTTATTTGATTATGGCTAATTCATGCATGGATGCTAAGTTAACTAAAAGGTAAAAACTTGTTGTTTTTCATGGTTGATTTATTTATTATCACAAATCAGATTAGAAAACATATCTAAATTCAATGATTGATGTTTAATTATCCTTAAGGAATACTTCTTATAAAATAAAACAAAAAAAATCTCTATATTTTACATCTGCCGAATCCACCTCTTATTTTTTCATAATTGATTTCTTTTGTTTTCTTATCTTACTAAGTTGTTAGTTTATATCATAAACAAAAATATACTTTGAATTACTTATCATTTAAATTGCATATTAGTTATTCTATCATATTAGTATAATTAGCACATCTTTACTTAATTTGTTTTAATCTAAACTTAAATAGTTTGTTTTGATTGAGTACTTAAATTCTAATACTAGTATCTTTGTAGGACAATACCCTTACTTTTTTATACTACAAATCATTAATTTTAAGGGTTTAAATTTGCACGACTTCATAACTCATCCCTTGTACATTATTCAGCATCAAGAAATGAAACTAGGTTTTTGATGTAAATTCTTGACTCAAAAGCAATGTTATAAAATCAGGTCTAACCTGGAGGGTCAATTTGATAATTCACCGACCCAAAACTTGACCCGAACCAAGTTTTATTTTGAAATAGTCTTCTTTTTTATGCCAAAATTGACATTGTTTCAAGGGTTTTTTTTCTTTCTAAAATCATAGATTGGGCTAACATTGTCAATCCACATGTCAACTAACACAACATGGGCTTTGGGCTATGTTGATCTCCAAGTTGGGTCTTGTAACTATGATGTTTGTGATAGTTAATTCACTATACTCCTAGACATAATGCATCATGGACATGAATAGTGTAATTATTATTTTGCCCTCCAAAAAAAAAAAGCTTAATAGTCATTGTGAGATTGATTGGGGACAATTATGTCTTTTTATTTTTAAAATGGACAATGTAAAGATTATATTATCTTTTAAAGCAAGATATTTTAAAATATTGATCATGGGAAATTAGGTATTTTTATTCTTTTATATACACAGTGTAAAGAATATATTTTCATTTCAAGCAAAATTGTTAAAAGACTGATAATCGGCTATTTTATTTTCTTACATTTTAGAAACACGGTGTAAAGACTATATTACTCTTTAAAACAAAAATTGTCAAGCTTATATCCAGGGGCTTTTTTGTATTTTCAAATTGGATTTTTAATGCTTAACAGGTTGACTTAGGTATGATTTGGTCTTTTAATAATCATAAATATTATTTTTTTAAAAAGTTGTTGGCACAAGTGTTGTCCCATGCCAAAATGTTGCATTCCTAGGCAATTTTTGAAGTGTCTCATTATGATTTTTCTGCTGGTATTGTGCGTGTACATGAAAAGGCAATGGTTGGACTCTATTGATTTTTTTTCCCTTCTCTCTTTTTTCCTTTCTCCTTTCTAAAATATAAAGGTGTCATTTCATTTTTATCTGTATCAAACTTGGTCTTCATTTTTTTTATTACTATTTTTTTTGTTTTTTTATCTTTTTTTTGACTGATTTTTTTTCTTTAGTTTCACCCCCTCATCATTTGGTTTCATTTAATATTTATATTAAATTTGGTTTTTATTATTTTATTTTATTTTCCTTTTTCCTAATGAATTTTGTTTTCAATTTTATCCCTCAATATTTTATTTCAAATTATTTTTACATCAAATTTAGTCCTCATTCTTTTTATTACTATTTTTTTGTTTTTTGTTTTTTATTTTATTTTTTTCTCAATTTTATCCCTCAGTATTTTGTTGATATAGAATTTTACGGTGTTATTTTTTAGGGCTTGCTTTCTATAAGGTTGGTCTCAGGCTCATGAGAAAGATTATAGGTTTCAAAACTTAACACGAGTTTACTTTGATTATTTTTAGGTTATTTTAAAAAAAAATTAATTTTTTCCTTTAACATTTGATTTTATTAAAAATTAGTCTTTATATTTTTTATTTTCACTTTCTTTGTGCATAGGGTCATGAGATTTACAGGTTAATCAGGATTGATTCAAATCTTTTTTATATATATTTTTTTTCAGTTTTACACTTTAATATTAAATTATTTAATAATTAAACTATTCAATTTGCTTTTTCCATGCTACAAAATAGCTTTCCATGCTGTCGTCGATTGCCAAATAAGCACAGGTAGAATCCTGAGATTCCCAAAACCAAAACCGCTGATAAAAAATAATTCGGAGGAATTGGAAATGGCAAAACCTTCATGAATTTCTCTTCTGCTATATCAAAAGAAACAATCATATCCACTCCATGGCCACTTTCTCGCATCCCCAATCAATGCAAGGCCGTCCAAAAATATACCTTGACGGTGTCCTCCCATGCGAATACAAGAATAGATGCCTTGAATTATTCTCCATGTAGTGGTTTTTAGTGTAAAGATTTCAAGCATAATTGGGACTCTATAGTAGCTGGATTCCATAAGACCATATTGTCCACCTCGTCAAGTTTGAACACTAAGCCATTACAAGATCCCAGAAACAACCCGACGGCGAAGGAGTTATTATGACTTCGCAAATTAAGACAACGAAGCTCCACTACTAGCCACTTCGAAGCCTACAGAATGAAGAGGTTTGGTTGCAACGAGGAGCCTTCGGCAGTTAATGTTGTAGTTTTCATTTGCCCTTTCGAGATTTAACTTAGCAACTGGTTCGTAGGCGAGTATATCAACAATGATGCCATGAGGGAGTTTCAACATGGCTTTTCAACTTGATTTCGATTTTTTTATTGCTATTTGAGGAACTTATATGATACAAAGAGGTTTTACTTTTAGTTTTTTTTTGGGAAGTTTTGTTTATCGTTTGTTGGTGGAAAAAAAGAAGCTATGTCTAATGCCATCATGTACAATGGCTATAATGGAAAGAACAGAGGGATCTTCGATCCTCTTCTCAACATTATATATGAAAATTAGGTGATGCTACAAGAGGCCAATGCCTTTATAGAAGATGAGGCTACCTCCATGTAATTAGAGGTTTTGGCTAGAGCATGTGCTACTTAATTGCAATGTCTAGTTGTCTACTAACAGACACCAAGAAGATAGCTTGAAGCTAGAAGCAAAATGTCACTCACAGTGCTACCAAGGCAGGTGTAATGACTCGTAGACCAACATTCATAGCGAAAACAAGACTATAAAGAATTTTCCTCTCCAGATTCTAAAGTGGTAATATTTTCCTAAACAAGTTAGATATGACATGTAATCAGAATTAAGAGGCATAAGTAATTACAAATCTACTCAATTCATAGACAGGGAACTTTCAAAAATTGGATCCATGAGGTTAGGAAATCTTTGCATAGCAAAATGAAAGTTCCAAACAACCAGTCTCATGTAAGGTCTGCAGCCATGTAGAGGGTGGGATATTTAGCTTTACCCAAACGCAAAGTACCCTGATTCGTACTAACTAGTTAAGCTACAGCAAAGTGATCCAAGAAATACAAGCATAAAACGATTAGTATTGCTGGGGAACATTCTTATATTGACTAGAAGTGCAGTCCCTTGCCCAATGCCCTGGCTTACCACATTTGTAACAAGTACCAGATGAACCAGAACCTGCTCCAAATGTAGCAGGAGAATCAGACGTAGACATGCCACAATCTTTTGCCCAATGGCCTTCCTTGCCACATTTGAAGCAGGATGATCCGGTTCTTGCACCAAAGCTTTTGTTGCTGGAGTCATTCATGTTGATGTAGACCTTGGGAGCACTAGCTTGAAGACCAGCTGATGCAGTATTATCATCGCACCATTTGAAGAAACCACAACCTCCCTGCGAAGCAACCAAAAGCACGTGACTATCAGATAAAGCTGCATCTGTCTATAGCATTCCAATTCACCAATTGTTCCAGTAGGGAGGGGGGAGGGGGGATCAGATCATGTCATTGAACCGCGGAATGGCAAAATGAGAAACGTTGACTATAATTTACAGCATGTATAGTCTATCTCAAGCATGCATAAACAATTCAGAAAAAAATTATAATGAAACAGAGAAGGTATGTTTCTCAGGGTGCCTTTTTCACCAACAACCATCCCTGTCAAATATTTCACACATGAACTCCAGTAAACAATTTCCCAACAATAGAAAACTTGCATAGTCAACAATCCATAGCCAAAGAAATTCCACTGCTTTCATTTATGTTAATCGCATTTATGAAATATGCCATTGAGCTCTTAGAATTGTGAGCTAACAGTTCGTGCCATATAATGGTTATCTGACCTGTAAACTTTGAAATTGACATCAAATTAACCATTTCCAACAGGTCACAATCACAAGTTCACTGACTCCAATTTTAATGTATACTTTTCTTCTTATCCACAGGCACTGAAATGCACTTCATCATTATGACTTCACAGGGGAAAAAGATATAGAACTATGGCTTTCCATTGAATTAGAACAGAAAAAATACAGACCATGAAGGACAATTAAAGGGTGCTTTGAGATTTCTTTGCAGTAAAAGGGGAAAGCTGAGACATGAAGCGGTTATAAACTTATAATGCCTGCACATATAGCATATGATATACAAACAATGGTCACATTTTGCACTGCAAATACTTCACTATTCACTACAAAACAACCGTGAAAATTCACAAAAGAAATCTTATTCCACAATAACTATAAACACTAGCTTCAAAATCCCTTCGATATTTATCATTTTCAACAAGCCACAACCACAAGTTCACTGCCTACAACAACAACAATGTCTCCATTGCTTATTATGCACATTCAGAGCAATGCACCCCATCTACTGAATCACAGCCACATCAACCACTAAACCTAATGTATGTAACTCATATCTACCACTAACAAATATTTATCTGATTATCTTTCACCTACATCTTTTCCATCACACACACTCTTTTAACATTCAAACCTTCCTTGTCCGTCAACTCTCTCTGTTAAGGCTCACAACAGTAAAGAAGAAATCCAAGACACGAAGCAGTTCACATTGGTAGACAATTAAAATTATAAGCTGTTCGAACAAAATTCACTTTTGCACCAACAATTACCTACTTTCCATTATGAAACAACCATGAAGCATGGACCATGGTTATAAGACCCGCCCAGGGTCCAACCCAATCTAGGGCTTGAGTCATTAGTTGGCCAGGTCAAACCACGGACAGAAGGTTTAAAAAAAATTAAACAACAAAAACAGGAAACTATGTTGTTTTGGTAAAAAAAAAAAAAAAAATCCGGTTGCCAGACTCCAAGACAACAGGGTCACCAGTTTGAATTTTAAGTCAGATCAGGTTTTATAAATGAACGGTCAAAATAAATAAATAAAATCCCAATTCCAGAATACAACTGGATAATTTAAAAACACCCAAAAATCTTCCATATGAAGAAAAGTAGGTACCTACCTGATTTTCAGGACATTTATAGAATTGCTTCCCATTATTGTCCCCTTTTCTAGATGTCAAAATCAAGCAAGACCCAGCTCCACATGAACATTGAAGCTCAGGAAACACAGAATTAGACACAGAACCATGGCTCCCACCCCCACCGAACCCACCACCATTATTTGCCGCTGGAGATTCATCACACCATTGAAAAAATCCACAACCCCCACTTTCCTACACAAAAGCAAAACCAAAGAAAACTCCTCAGTTTTAACGCGCACGAATGTAATACACGCACGGTCAGGATACGAATCTTTACCTGTCTTTGAGGGCATTTGTAGAAATCCCGCCCGCGATTCCTTTCAGTATTAGCAGTAAAAACATTACAAACACCCAACCCACAAGGACACACCTTCTCGGGAGCCACCGCCCCACCGCCACCGCCACCGCGAGCATTGTAATCAGGAGGAGGGAGTTTGGAAGAACCAACGGCTTTGATTCGCTGTTGCCATAAAGTACTTTTACTTCCTTTTAAAGCTGCCATGTAGTCCCCTTCATTTTTGTATTCGTCCTTCACTTTAATCGTCGTCGTCGTGGTTTTGGTGTTCTCTTGGTTTTCGTTGAAACCTACGGTGGTGATTTTGCGGCGTTTGATGTTGGAAGCGGAGAGAGCTTCGGACTCAGCTTGGGCAACTTGAGAAAGGAAATCATCGTCGTCTGTGTCTTCGATTTCGATTACTGTCGTTTCTCTTTTGGATTTCATTTGAAGGGTCTCTCTCTCTATCTCTCTCTGAATTTGTGTTCTGCCTTTCTGCGTTTTGTTTGGCTCTTTTTCCCTCTTTAGTTTACCCGGTAAAGAGATTTTAAGAGAATGTTTCGTAACGCGGTGCAAATCATGTTTTTAAAAAATTTAATTTTTTTATTAAAATTTAATATGATTTATATATTTTGAATTCTTTTAATTTGCTGATATCAAAAATAATTTTTAAAAAATAAAAAAATATTATTGACATGCATTTTAACATGAAAAGTTATTTGAAAAGCAACCGCTACCACACTGCCAAACATACTTTAAGACGATTTATTTGTTTGAAATTTTCTTTTTTAAAAGTGATTTAAAAATAAAATTAAAACAGTAAATTTTTTTTGATATTTGATGGTGTTATAAAAAATAAATTAGAAAATATTTTTTAATATTTAATTTTATTATAAAAAATAATCTAAAAAATAATTTTTTAATTTTTTAATATTTTATTTTTAAAAAATTTTATCTAAGAATATGTAATATAAATATTTAATTACTTATAATAATAAAAATGAGATCTAAAAGATATAAGGATGATTTTTTTTTAATTATATCATATATTTATATATAGCTTATTTTATAAAATATAACTATATATGTAATATAAATATTTTAAATATAATATTATAGATGTATAACTTTGTGAAATATTTCTTAAGTAAAACCTATTAGTATTTTTTTGTATTTGTAAACGTTTAAAATAATTTTTTGATGGTATTAAGTGAAAGTTAGATATTTGGGTTTTTTTGGTATGAATTTTTTTTTTAGAGATAAATAGATACAAAAATATTTTGATGAGTTTTTTTGATAAATATTGTTTTTTTTTTAAAAAAGAGTATGGACAACTATCCCTTTAATATGTATCAATTAAGCATTAGGAAATAAATATAAACATTTTACATCAAACATTGTCATCTATAAATATTAAGTTTTGATGTCATACACATACATATTAGTTCAAATTAACAATCATAAACCTACTACATCAAATAAAACAAGTAAACATACTTGTCAAATAACAAACATAGACTTTCTTATCATGGTAAAATCATCTTAGCAATCAGGTATGTAGTAGTGTTGGTTCACAAAATTTTGAACCCAAATTTTTCTCAAATTAGCATTTTTTGCCATAAATGTTGTTGCCAACATTTTATTTTGGACCAAGTGATCAAAAGCATCACCAAGAGTAATCTCTTCAAAACCTTCAATTTTCATCATTTTTGTATATAGCTCATTAACATCAAGTTGATTTTTGCTTAGACTTTAAATTGTAAATGCTACATCTCCAATCTTTTTAGACAACTTTTCAACACTTTCATCTTCATACATTCGATTTCTCTTCTTATGTTGTCTCTTTTGTGCACTAGAGGAAGATGTCTCTTAACCTTTTGAAGTTTCTTCATATTCCCCTTCATTTTCAATTGAAATAGATTGCACTTCACTGTTCTCTTCCAGGTTGATATCAACATATGATTTGGCATAATTTTCGGTTGTCATGTCTTTTCCAGCAACAATTGTCATTGCTTCATTCATATAAAGTTTTTTGTTGAGATATTTGTCATGATTGAGATGTGCTTGTTCATAAAGATTAGAATATACAATTTGTAGTTCCTTTGGAATCAAAAGTAAATGTAAAAATTACAAAGAGTATACTATTTATTATACCTTTACTTCGTCATCATATATATCTTTCGAAACCGTAATTATCTTTAAACAATTATCCCAACCAAAACCACTTTTATTTTTAAGTTTGGTTATTATTCCTCAATCTTTTTTCACAGTTTTGAGATGATTGTTCACATGCTTAGGCTCGCATTGCACGTTGAACTTTTGACTAATTTATGTTGCTACCTTTATAAAAGATTCTGCTTTAAAGGTGGAAGAAGGCTTGTTTCCTTTAAGTGCTTTCTCGACTAATATCTCAAGTAGCATGTGAGACATGGGCTTAGACCATGTGAAGTGCTTACCTTTGCATTTTTCATTCTTCGGGGTACTCATTTCTACAAAAAAAAAATCCCAAATTTTTACAAAATAAAATCATACAATATTTAGATTGAACTAATTTTATACAAAAAAAAATACAATTAATATCTAAAAAAGAACACATGAAATACATAAGAAATTATAATAAAGGCAACAAACAATCCAAATACATAACAAAGATAATACAAACTCATGAAAGATATAATAAAAACAAACACATATAATTAACACTTAATTACTAGTTTCTTTTAGTGTTATAATCATTCCACATGGTTGATGCAATCATTTCTCTTTTTGTTATCCACTCCCTATTCTCTTCCCTATCCTTCCATTAGCTTAAACTGATTGTTCTTCTAATTAGTTCACTTTCCGAATATATTTCTTCCATAAGAAAGTCATAAGGATCGACTCCCATTATGTGATTATGAATAATACAACATGAAAGCACAACATTCACTTGTGTTTCATAAGACCAAAAAGGTTTTCCATCAATTGATCTAAAACGACTCTTCAAAATACCAAACCCTCGCTCAAAAGCGATTCTTAATGAAGAGTGTCGAAGATTAAATAAATCCTTTTTATTTTTTAGTGAATGTTTTGTAAACTCATTCAAGTGGTATCGAACACCACGAAAAGAAAAAAATGATTCCTTTTCGAATACCGTAACAAGCATCACCAAGATAATATTTCCCTACAAATAAAAAATCAAACCTATTATTATCTTTATCTAATTAGACAATTTATATGTTTATTGCATATTATAAATATTTAATTTATACCTTCTGAAATTTTTAGACCACTAGATCTTAATAGTGCATCACCCAAAACTCGAGAATCGTGTGCATTTCCTTCCCATCCATCTAAAACATATATAAACTTCACATTAAAAGTTATAGCTGCTAAAACATTTTGTATTGTTCCCTCTTTTCTACCTCGAAACTTTCCTTGAATTTTAACAGGAACATTTGCAGGAACATGGGTACCATCAATTGCTCCCACACAATCCTATATAAACATGAAAAAATAATTTATAACCTTTTCTTCTAGATATAATTAATTAATGTATAAAAATATTGGTATTGTTCTCATATCTTAAAATAAGGATAGAATTTGCGATTATTCATTATCTTCGCGGGAACTGTATCCCCTAGGTCTTTAATAGGGTGGTTGTATAACTTAGGAACGACTTTTAATACAATTCTAAAGTAACGATGGATAATTTCAACAGATCTATAGTATGTACCACTAATAAAATGAATCTTTGGTTTCGACCTATAATTTGTAATAACACAATTATTTGCTCCCTAATAGATATATTTTGAGATGATCGCAATAGGTCATAACTTGTGAGAACATCACACAAATTATAGGTTGTTCGACGCAATGTCTATAACCTCGATTCAAAATGTTATCAATATAGAATTCTCGTTGAGCAATTGCATTTATACGTGGTTCTCTTGGTATATAAATTTTATTTCTTTCTCGTTCAATAATAGCTACCCCTGCAGCTATGATAATTACAGCTGCTCCCATAAATGTTGCATGAATAATCTTACTATTCATAATAAAAAAGTGAAGTTTTAAGATAACAAAACCTAAAAATTTTGGGGAATAAACATTCAAAAAGCATATCAAATACTTACACAATCAATACAAGAAATTATGATCAAACCGACACACATTATAAATTAAAAAGTTAGAAATAAGAGGAGCTGACAATGTATCATAATTATTGCAATGATTTTTGATTCCCTAAACAAACAAGGCCTTAAAGTGGATTACTAGTTTGATAGTAGATACTGAATGGTAAAGTTAGTGGTAAAGTTTGGCAGTAGCCGGTGTGCACACATATGCAAACAACATGGCTCAATACCATAATATGGTGAGAGTTCTCAATCCTTATATTTTTATAGTTTGCAAATATAATTTTCTTATAAAATTCACTCAATCCCTTTACAGTTGCATGGTAACAAACTGTTTGTGCTTTTACTTGCCATTATTTATTTGTACAGACTGGGATTAGTTTACTGGAAAGGGTGTCTCATCCGAACATTATAAAGCTTTTGGGTTTTTTGTCTTGAAAATGAAGAGAAGATCATTATCTATGAATACATGCAAAAAAAGAGCTTTTAGACTGCCAAATATTTTCCAGTAGACTACCATTTATTCTCAATTTGATTATTCTCAATTAAGAGTTATATATTGCAATATTAATCTCAACATTGTATAACCTTATTTCTATTCCTAACACACATGTTTCTTTTGATATAGAAAAATCAGATGGAGTACTTTCATGGGAAATTAGGCTTAAAATTGTGATAGAAATTGTTGAAGGACTGTCTTACTTGCATTCATTAGAGCACCAAGTAATTTTCAAATATATGAAAAGTCAATAACATAAATAATTCCAAACAATAGCATCTGAGATTTTTTAAAGCGAAGGTCATTCAATTTCTTATAAGCATCTAAGATTGAATCAACAAGCAAGATCCTAAGATCCTATACAAAACAAAACATGAGATTGTTATGTTTTTTTTTTCAAAAACCAAACAAAACACAAAAAACACAGCAAATTAACAAGCTCACAAGATTTATGCCACAATCACAATCATAACTAAAAATCCAAACAAAGAACAGGAAAACAAAAGGCAGATAATAAAGAAACTTTTGAGGAAAATGGTTAGCTGAAATAAGATGATTCAATGCTTCAATGAAGATTGTTGCAGTTAACAGGGAATAAAAAGGAAATTATTATGATGATCTTTTGTTCTAATAAAGAGATTTGAGAGAGAGAGAGAGAGAGTGTTTTTTTAAGAGAGTTCCAGTGAAACTAATTAAGAGAGAGGGAGAGATTTTGTTCCCGTAAGTCTAAAAGGAAAGTGTTTTCCAAGGATAAGAAAAGAAAAACACTT
>Ga0307515_10008046_pt1 | contig 20660 bp, 20 predicted proteins | sample 17_EM_MG_FD_194513 | JGI IMG/M metagenome (GOLD analysis project Ga0307515, IMG submission 194513) | Populus trichocarpa ectomycorrhiza microbial communities from riparian zone in the Pacific Northwest, United States - 17_EM | ecosystem: Host-associated > Plants > Roots > Unclassified | place...
CCGTCCACAAAAGATTTGTTTTTTTTTTTTTTCAGTTACCTCCGGTAAACATCCTGCAAGACTAATACTTTGTTTTTTTCACTTCAAAAATATTTTTTAAAAAGTTAAATTTTTTTTTATAATTTCAAATCGTTTTAATATGCTATCTCAGTAATAAATTTTTAAAAATAAAAAAATATTATTTTAATTTATTTTCAAAAAAAATATATTTAAAAAAATTATTATTATAACAATAAGAAACAGACACTAATTTCCTTTACAACCAGCCTCTAAAATCCTTTTACAACCGCATCTTAAATTGGTTATTCACATTTAAAATCATGTATAAACGGGAAAAAAATAAATTACTATACTTTTTTGGATTCAAAGTTGAGATAATGATGTGAAAACAAAGTATACCTTCAAATTAGGTTATCTCAGTGATTTATCGATTTAAAATCTGTTCTGGACAGGGTCATTAAAAAAGCTGATTTTTCTTATCAAAATTGATATTATTTGAAGTTTTTTATTTTTTCAAAAACAGTCAAAGGGGTGAGTTGACCCGTATGCACCCTTTTCAAAATGAGTCTGAAGCGCGAGCCAGATTGGCTTCCAAATGGGTATTATAACTATGCCTGAAAGTATTAAAGTGAAAAAATAATAATTATGCTGGTACTAGCCTGACCAACAGAACAGATTGATATGGTATTACGGTACCAGTCAATCTGAGATCAAATTTAGCTTAGCATAGCTCAATGCTAAGTAAGCCTTCTAATAAACAAAAAGCTAAGATTATAATGTTGGCATGGAGATTCCGAAAGTTAATCTACCCAGAAGAGGAAAAGAAAATATGAACTGGTTGATGATAATCGGTATTCTCTTTGTGGGAAGGGGAGAGTTTAAAGAATGAAGAGCTCGGACCAACAACAGAAATTTGCTTACTGCCATGCTGTCCATCTTCATTGTTTTTGTGGCACTTAGGATTTACTCAAAGTAGTTTAACAAGAAAACTGAGGGCAAAGATATTGTAATGACAGGTATAAATCCACTAATAACGCAAATAAAAAATGTCTGCCTAGCTACAAACAACGGTCTCATAGAGTACCTTTTTTTCGAGAGACTTGTGGTCCTGACTCCACAGTCCAACGCCTGATCTCTTTCTCTTTATGAGCAAAGATGGAAGCACTATTATTAATAATCAAAACAGAAGATGGGAGCAGGTTGCATCTTTACAAACTATTAGCTAACACTGATGGTTGTGCTTGTGTATAATCACGATCGCTCCCCTCCTCGGTACAAAGAGGAAAATCATTGAGAAAAGCGTGTCCTCCACTCTTCATCTCATGAGTTTTCAGGCTATTCACAACCCAGAACCCCCCAAACCAATCGGTAAAATGAGCCCATTCATTGAACCCCGTGTGTTTCGCATCATGTATGAAACGAACTTTCACTTCTGCAGCCGCAAGGCAGATGCAAATTCTAGATTACACCATAACGAGCATGCTTGGAGACACCAACTAGCCTGGTCATCAAGCAACAAGATTCTTGCAGATTGGGGAAGAGACAAGTGTGAAATGCCATCAGATACGCAACCAACCAAAGACTGATTGGCATCAGCATGCGACTGCAACATTCTCTGGTTGAGATTCCAAGCTGTCAGAATTTATGACTAAAGGACTTTTTTGGAATTCATTTCTTAGTTGACCACAAGCTGCACTTGCATCCAGGCCCCTTGTTTGGCGCACGCTTACAGTTACTTTACGAGACTCTAGCACAGCTGCAAATGCTTGTATCTGCCAAATGGAAAAGGCACAAGTAAATAGAAATGGCAATGCATGATTTGAATATTTGTGTATTCTTACTGCCAGCAGGGAAAGAACAGTGTGTTTATGACTAATGTGCATACCGCCTTTTTGTGTGGACGCTTGTAATCAGAACCTTGGATTGGATTGAAAGGAATCAGATTCACATGATGACCACGTCCCCACTGGTGAAGTAGCTCAGCAAGTTCTTTTGCATGCTCCACTCTATCATTGACCCCAGCTGCCCAAACAAATTGTAATTTTATGTTAGCAGTTAGAATAATCTTATCAGTTTTCATTGGTCAAGCTTCAAGTGGAGATAATGAAAATTCAGTACCTAAAAGTGCATACTCAAAGGATACTCGTCGACTGGTTTCAAGGAAGTACTCCTTGCAATCTTTCATAATTGCATCTAGAGGGTAGGATTTCGCACTTGGAACAATTGTTTCTCTAAGTTTCTGATTTGGAGCATGTAAGCTGAAGTATAAAGAGAATGAGAAAAAGTTGTCATAGGCAAACATAAACTATTGGCATCAAAGGGATCCATTAATAGGAAATCCATCAAGACATGCATATCACTGGAAGTGGCCCAATTTACTCAGAGACGGATTACAATATTTACAGTGCCAAAGAATTGCTCAAACATATAATCTCTGTCTCCTCTTACAGTACCTTAAGGCCAATGTTGACTGAAGTTTATGAGAAGCCAGCTTTTTAATTGTGTTTGGAACCCCCACAGTTGATATTGTGATCATTCTTTGCCCAATTTGAACATCCTGGTGAAATAAGAAAAATGAATTGTACATGAGCTTGTTACATCCGAAACCTATGTACAGCCCATCCATTGAAAATTTTACAATAAACAGGATGCTGGTTGTTTCAGAAGTAAATTGCATTTGAAAATGGCAGTGATTTGATGCAGGCATCCATAACCATCTATGCAGCTCTCTTCTCCACTAACCTTTGAACTAGAAAAATCAACTTCAACGGTCTAATTCCAGGCAAATCTGATCCTAATTCTTTTAGCTCACTATTCCCATTTTCAACCATTCTTACAAAGAACAAAATTATTCTGGACAAACTAATCATTGCTCATGGCAGGTAAAACCAACCAAATCAAGGGGCCAGATAAAGACAATAGTAGGCATTAAAATAATTAACAGAAGATAGGTAAGAAGCAATGGGATAATTGTTGGAAAAAAAAAAATTAATTGCACCTTATTCAAGCATCGGTGTGCTTCAAGTACCGACTTCAAGTTCAACATTGGTTCACCCATTCCCATGAACACTACATTTGTCACCCTGTGCTTGAAGATCTCCTCAACAGCCAAAACCTGTGCATATAAAACATGTAAGTATAATTTTGAACAGGTTGAAGTAGTTCCAGAACTACCAAGTCTATGTTCTCAGATATACAAACAGTAAAACACTCTCAACAGTCCCACTTGATAACTGCGTTTGAAGAACAATTGTGGATTGCACCACTGACCTGCTCAACAATTTCATGCCTTTGAAGATTCCTTGAAAAACCACCCTTTCCGGTGGCACAAAATGAGCAGCGCAAAGGACAGCCTACCTGAGCAATAAAATTAAAAAAACACAAGAAAGTTATCAGCGAGCCCGTAAAAGCACCGCGACCAGGAAAAATTTAATAAGGTTAGTCCATGATTTGGAAAGTTACCTGAGATGAAACACATGCAGTAAGCCGCATTGAACCTTTCTCATCTTCAACTGGAATACCAACAGTTTCAATCAATCTGTTATCCTCCAGTCTTATCAGTAACTGCAAGACCATTAGCAAGCTGAAGTAAATGATACTATAAACTTAATTTTAAATCAGAAAGAGGTGCGCGCGCAAAAGTTCACTTCCCAAAAACTATAAGTTCATTATATGAGCAAAAACAGGATTTGTTAATGCATATCCATTGATAATTATATATCTATTTCAAAACCAGCAAACAAAATTTAACACGACCCTATCATATGATACAACAACAACCAAGTATGTCTAGCAAATAAAGCATACGAAACATAGCAGCAGTAAACTAGCCCTGAATATACATTTCATTTAGCATAAATAGTGTAGCAATATTAAAACTGCCTCAACCAATGGAGCTAAGCTTGCATAAAATCAATAACAGCACAGAGCGTCGAATTACAAATCAAACATAGCAGTATATCTACCTTAACCGTGCCATCAGCTGCGGTTACAGTTTGAAAAATAGGTGACCGCCCGACTTTCCATCCAGCTTCTTGAAGATCATTTCGAAATACCAGAGGCACTAGTTACCAAAAAATAAAAAAGGAGCGCAAATGAAGCTAACATAAGTTACAAGAATACAAAATTGAACAAAAGAAAAAGCAAAAAATCTGCCCTGAATTAAGTTATGAGTACAGAACTACTTACATTGACTAAAATCCTGGATTTCTTTGACTTTTCTCTGGTATATTAGATGATGGAGCTGCTTTCCTCTATAGCTTTGCTATTTATGTAATTCCAATAGAAGAAGAAAACAAAGAAATTGAAAATTTAAGCATTTAAAATTAAAAATAAATAACTAAGATTGCATTAATTTTCTCTTCAATTACTGAAGTTTCATAACTATTACTTTCTTTTCCTCCACTTTCCCAGGAACCAAACGGAAAATAACTTTCCGTTGTGATGATTACCTGTCCAAGGTCGGTTGCGAGTTGTTGAAGCTCGGGCTCCGACATGCCGAGGAGCACGTGAGGGTCCACTTGAGAGGCACGAGATGTAGTGGAGGAGGAAGAGGTTGTGGTGGAGAGGCTACGAGAGGATATGATGGTAACGGAACGAGGTCGCATGGCACGTGCGATTGGCACGGAACACACGTGCTGGAGCAGAGACATTGAAGTGGCAATCATCGTCGTCAGTTGTCGCCCACCTTCCCTGTCTCCGTTTGAGCTAAAAGCCGCTAGCCTCGAAACCTTAGCTTTTGGATATCTAAAACCTCAGCCTTTTTACACAGAATGACGATAATAGCCCCTAATTGTAATTTACTCTTAAGACCTTCATGTTTAGTGAGAAGTTATATTCTAGTCCTGATATTTTCGAAACAAACATAAATATCCCTTCCGAACTAAAAAATCAGGGACTTGTGAAAAACTGAGTGATAGAGTAAGATTTGTTAGGTGATGTTGTTGGCTTTATGACTGTCACCTTGAGAGCAACTGGAAAGCATTTGAGCCTGTAGCTGCTACCAAGAATTGCAATTTTCATCGGCAGGAGCTAAATGTTGCCAGTGAAAAATGAATTTCTGCCAAGACTGAACTGTCTCTGATCCATTTCATATTTCCAAGAGACATCACATGAACTGGACTGGTTCCTGCTCTGATACTGGACATTTGGTCATCCAGTAATTAAAAAATCAGGAAACTTAAGAGCCAAGAGGCAGGAGTTGTATCTAAGCATAATGGGTATCCAGTTTGCATGATTGTTGGCAGTCATTTGAGTCTTACACCGGGTAAGAAAATAGGTCAAAAAAAGCTGTCATATTTAGATGTTTTGGAATTGAAGAACTGTACAGTAACTGTCATGGGCTGCATTCCATGCTTTACAGGATATAACACTCGTTAAAATAAATCTGTAGTTTCCTTGGATCAATATACAATGTAAAGCATGTACTGGATTATTTTCCCCCTTTATGTACGAAGAGGTGAAACACATGGCCCTGCATAAGAGGCAGGTTTTCCATTGGATACTTCATTTTTCCTATGATATGTAGGACCATTGCTTGAACTTCGATGAACTCTTCGGGGGATTTCACCGCGAGAGCCCCTGGATCCATCATTGTTATTGGAATTGTGAAGTTGTTCCAATGCTTTTACCACTTCTTCCATGTTTGGCCTATATCTTGGTTCTGCTGATAGACATTGGATTGCAAGATTTGCCGCTTTGAGAGCGTCACTCGATGAATACTGGCCTTGGATGCGAGCATCCATGACTTGGAAAATTTTCCGCTTACTGCTAAGGTAAGGCCTCGCCCATTCAACTAAATATTGTTCCTTGGAGGGCCTGTTTTTGTCTATAGCTCGTCTGCCAGACAACATTTCAAGGAGAACAACCCCAAAACTGTATACGTCACTTTTTGCTGTTAGATGACCTTCACACAAACAAACAGAAGTGAGATGGCAGCAATAGAAAACCATAATCATATAAAATAAGCATTTCTTTTTCCACAAGAAGCAGGGATGAGAAAAGTGAACATGACCAGAGTGGTGATCTGAAAGATACCTGTTGCCATATATTCAGGAGCTGCGTAGCCGTGGGTACCCATGACCCTTGTAGATACATGGCTTTTACTGCCTGTTGGCCCATCCTTGGCCAACCCAAAATCAGAGAGTTTGGCCCCATAACTCTGTCATTTTACAAAGTAAGAAGGATTTATTAGAGAGGTGTAGTACGGTACATCCTCATGAAGCAAAATTCATAAACTGAACATTTTCACATACCGAATCGAGCAGGATATTAGATGCCTTAAAGTCTCTATATATAACTTTCGCCTTGTCACTGTGAAGATATGCTAAACCCTCGGCAGCACCAAGGGCAACCTTCATGCGGAGATTCCATGAGAGTGGTTGAAAATAAGAAGCCCCTATTCCAACAAAAAAATTAGTTCAGCGATTTTTATCCAAGGTATTTGAGATCATAGAAGATATTACTACTTGAATTGAAGGTTGAGGTGGCTAAAATATAGCAGGATATGAACTGCTCACTTCTGAATAGATGATTCTCCAAGCTGCCCTTGGGCATAAACTCGTAAACCAAAAGCCGGTGGTCATCTTCTAAGCAGTAGCCGATCAATTTCACTAGATTTGGATGATACAACTGGCCCAGGTAGTTGATTTCTGCCTGCGGTCCACAAAGCAGCACAAAGTCTATTAATCATGCTCTCTTTAAAAATTATCATCTAAGCACTAGAACTGCTGAGAGCCGGGTCATTCAAGATGTTCAAATGACACTTTCATAATTCTAACTTTGTTAATGCAACTCTTGGCAAGCATTCCCAAAGTATTGAATACCAGTTCATATTGGACGAGTGATTGTATCTTGTCCCTAGACAATCACAGTTTTTTTCACAAAATTCAAAATAAAGTTTTTAGAAATAGGCAGACAAGGGAAGGATACTCACCAACCATTCCTGATGACCCTGGAAACTCTCTTGGCTAAGCCTCTTTACAGCAATGACAATGCCTGTTCCAGGCTTGGCAGCTGTCAATGAATGCTCATCAATCCACCCTTTGAACACGCAACCAAAACCACCTTCGCCCAACACACTATCTGGACGGAAGTTCCTGGTAGCTGCTTTTAATTCATTAAAGGAAAAGCTCTTCAAATTGGAGGACTGCAAGATCTCACCCTGTGTCCGAGGAGTTGAAGGCACTGTAGAAGATGATACCTTGCTGCTTGACCCACTCCTGTCATTGCCACTTCTGCCAGCGTATTTTGTGTTCACCCCTGAATAGTCAAAGTTATATATCTTACAAATCCATCTATACTTTCAAAACGACAAGCAAAAGAAAAGGAAAAACGAAGAAGTTTCAGCTCAATAGTAAGTTTGCTGAGAAAATTAGAAAAATAACTACAGATTATCTTTCAAATGGCTATGTTTTATCTTATCTTGATTATTTCAGGACTGAAGCGTCATGTAAATCATGCCAAATGGTTTTATTTAATTGAAACTGTTTTCTAGTTTTTTTTTTTTTGTGTGTGTTACATCAGCTTATCCAAATTAGCCCAACGTAACGTAACTAGATGGATGGTTTTTGTGATCTTCTTTGGTTGTAGAGCTAAAAGTTTCAGTGATATTCATAAAAGAAAAACAACAAGAAGAAGTTTCAGTGACAGGGAAGTAATAATGCAAGTAAAGAAACAAGAATCAAAATTGTAGATCCCCTATCCACCTCCCTTTTCTTATCAATCAAACAGTGGTGGATATCTCAAGAAAGAAAGCATCAAGAATCCAAAATCAACAAGGAAAAAAGCATAGGCAAATACTAAATATCCCTTTTCAAGCGAGAGAGATAAAAAAAAAGGGAATAAACAAAAAGCACCAACTTTGGCAAAGAGTAAAATCAAATATTCATCTTGATCTGTACGAATTTGAGAACAAACCATTACAAGGAAGACTCTCAGCTTTAACTCTAGCACTAAAGCACGACCCCATTAAAACACGGAGCTCAAAAACCCTTCACTTTTGCACACGAGTTCCAGCTGCTAAAGATTGAATAACTATTTTTGAAGCCCAGTTCAAGAAAACCTTGACAGGAACAAGGCAGAGAGAAGCTTGAGATAGGGAACAAAGAGAGGAGCACAACAAGTGGGAAACCAAAAGCTTTATATAAAAATAAAAAAAAAAGGTTAGCTGGCACCCACGATCGTGACCAACCAGTAGCAAACTTTGACTAATTAAAAAGAGAGAGAGAAGGGAAAACGAGAATGAGTAAGAGGCAAATATTGTTAGATTTTGGTTTTCTCTTGTGTTTTGTTTGCCTTCAGGGAAAGTTCTGTTTATTAGACCTTTGCCGAGGACAAAAGAGAAAGGGTTGATTTGGCCTTCGTTTGCGTTCCCCTTTGTCTACTTGTGGAAAGCAAAGAAAAAAAAAAAAAAAGTAGTTCCTTTTATCTACATGTGGACGAGAACTTAGAACTCATTAACATGAATTAATTCCAATGATATTTGCTTAATCAATTCCCAATAAGTGATTTGATTTTCATCCAGCCAGACATCTAATGGTATTTTATGGTCTAAATTACACAAGCAAGTGATAGTAGAAATAGAAGAGGGAGATTTGAAAATGGCATCGATTATGGTCGGCCTTCTTGTCTTCTGGTCCAGAATCCTCTGTCCTTTTGTACAGAAAGGACAGATATGCCTGGTTTCAGTTATTTCTGGCCATTGGATTAGCATCCATAATTTATCAAACAGCAAGTGCAGAAATCCTTGTATTGGTTTATTCCGATCAAGTTGCAGAGTATTTTATTCGGCAGCAGGAATGATGGGCGTCAAGTGAGCTTCTCGATTTGCCTTGACAGGGACCTGTTTGAGAAATCAACGTTCAACAACCTGCAACTCTTTAATATACGAGAAAAGATTGTTGACAACATGTGTAATAATATACATGCATTCACACACGAGATTTCTCATATCCATGGATTATACAGGCTGCGTTTGTAGTAATTCATGCGAAAATGGAAAGGATATTGAGGCATTACGTAAGAAATGACAAATGATGACATGACCCCTTAAATTTTTTGTCCGCAGACCAAAAGTATCATGATGAAATGATTGTCTCCTGATGAAAAATAATTCTGATTTTATATATTCTGTAGTGATATTGTTTATGAATGGCGATAAAAAAATAATCATGGGATATTTAATTTTATTATCAATAAAGCTTTAAAAATCCCACGGATTATTTTATTCATCGAGCCTTTTATTTTAGAAACTTATTAAAATCGACGTCCTTCTATATTATTATTTGTTTTTACTCCACCACTGGCCACGGCTGGAGTGTGACTATTTTTATCTGCAAAGGGTCGTTATATAAAAGAAAACATGAACATGAACATGAAAATGAGAACAAAAATAACATCCACCGTCACTAAATAATTGACTTTTCTCTTACACAGCCCCACAGAGAGCATCTTCTAGCGGGGAGAAAAGCGCACCAGCACAGGGGAGACAGTACATAACACTATCATCAATACTTGGGAAAAGCAAGGAGACTTTATATATATACATTTAGGATCAGACTTCTAGTTAAACTGAATCATTTAAAAAAAAAAAAAACAGTATAATATATTTTTCAAATAAAAAACCACTAGTTTTTTCAGATTAATATTTTTATTTATTCAGCTTAGAATACAATAATCTAGGTAAAGTTTAGAGTTGTAAATTTTTCGAATTTAACAAATCGAATGCGGACAGGTTTAGCAAAATACAAAGATGACAGCGGACAGGAATTGAACTTGGAAAGGAAACCCCGTGACTGTTGTTCCTCTGGCCAAGCTTTGCTGTTGACTTTTTGCAAAAAAAAAAATCGTTTTTCTTCATGAATGCTGCTATAAGGTTCACGTGCATGTCTCTAGTTGTTTGGTATTCGTTGACCCTATTTCGTCATCTTCTAATATTTTTCTCCATTGACAAATTCAATTCTTAAAAACATTGGTTTTTTAAATAGCTTTCAGTGACTATTTGGGGCTGTAATTCAACCTAATTTTCATGAGAATTTGAGTTTTTTTTATAAAAAAAAAATTAGTGTTCTTAATAAGATGGTATCAGAAATAAATTTAAAAATTAAAAAAATATTATTTTAATATATTTTCAAATAAAAATTAATTTAATTTAAAATAATCGTTGTTGCACTCAGCCATTCAACAAAAGATTTTTTCTTTTTCTTTTTTGGTTTAACAATTAATAAAGCACGACACGAGAAACCCTTACTCGGCAAATCGGTTTACCCACGTTTACAAACGGCAGTGGATAAAAATCGGATTTTTTATTTCTATAAAAAAATATAACAATTCATTAAATACTAGCATATTTAAATATGTGTGTGTGAAAGTAATATGCCCAAAATGTCACGGCAATCATAAGCTTAAAATAATCCAATGAGAGGGAAACTTTCAGAAAATGCATGGAAGACCGGACATTTTGGGCATATTACTTTCACACACACATATTTCAATATGCTAGTATCTAATGAATTGTTATATTTTTTATAGAAATAAAAAAACCAGATATTTATTTAATTGATTTGGATTTGGAAGTTTGATATTCTAAATTCAAGTAATCCATTCCTGTGTAGATTTGATGACTCCTAATTAAAATATTTCATTTTTTTCTGTTTTTTTCTTGCATATATCGCAGTCGAAGTCCAAAATACTTGCTTAAATAGAGGCATAAAAAGTAGAGTTGCCACCGATTCAGGACTCAAACCCCGGAACACTTAAAATCTTCACCCCCGAACCGTGCGGTTGCCGGTGTAACAGCGGCGAACATTAACGCGGTGGCAAAATTGCTGTTCCAGAGAAAGGTCATAATACAGCAATGAGATCACATGGGTTAATAATTATTCTGCTAAAAGGGTCAAAGGTGACATGCAATGCCCCTTGCCCGCAGGTTGGTAGCGATTGACTCTTGTAAAGCTAACCTCATCAACTTCTATCCACAAATATTTTTAAATCCAGTCAACAATCGACACCCCCTGTTTGAACAGCCTGGAGAAGCTTAACCCTGTGAGGCAGATGGTCCAATCGTCAATTAAAATACTGTCGCCTGATCCGTCAGGTTGGAGCAGAAACTTGAAAAGAAAAAAAATAACATCACAAATTCCCAATATTTTATCTTTCAAGCTTGACCGCAGGAAAGAGAGGAGGACAAGAGAAGCAATTTTTCATGTTCAACCCACCAGCAACCAATAAGAATCCACTCCTAAAATTCCCATATCCCATTTTCCCCATCAAACGAGTTCCAACCAACATGCGTCACGGATATCGATCATGACTGATCTGGCTGCTAATAGAACTTGAAATCCTGAACTGTTCCCATGGTGGTTGTGACGTTAAGTAGCCAAATAAACCCGCTGACAGCATACGATAGGGGAATAATTAAAAAGACCCCTGATAGGAAAAAAGATCAGGTCTCGGATAAGCAAGAAAATGGGAATGCCAGGAAATGCATGAGAAGCTTGAGCCTATCTAGCCATAGCCATAAAAAGAACGAGACCTGTATCTGCAAAATAAGATCCATGAGACGACGCGTGGCGTCCTTTTCTTACATAATGAGCAATAACTTGGGTCGAAAAACACCGTCTTGCCTTTTCGGAAACCGGGGGGGCGGAAGGGGGGAGTTGGGACGAAGACTGAGCGGAAATAACTTGCAGTGAGGTTATGCCCGTAGTTTGGTTTATTAGGCAATGTAAACTTTATTCTTGTCGGAGCCGCGAGTTGTATGTTTCTAGTGTGTAAAATTACATTAAAAATTTTAAATTTAGTAAAATTTTCTGACTCGTGTAAAATCAGTAAATTTTGATTTGATTTTAAAAGTACTAAATTTATAACATGAATGAAGTGAAATCTGATCTTAAAATATTTGCTGATTAATTTTATGAAATCGATCATATTTATTAAATTGTATATCAGACCGAGCTGAAATTTTACAGGTAAATACTAGACACATAAAACTATATTGTGGTAGCTTTTCGGATCAAATGGAGTTCGAGAACATATTATTTCAGATGATCAAAGTTACTAGATAAATCTTATCAAATCTATCAAACTAGACATTCATATACTATTTAGGACATATTTGGAGCGACCGGTAGAATTTTGTTGTGATTCAAGTTGGACTGAAAACTAAACATCTCAAGCTTTCCAACCATATATAATAGGCCCAACAATTAACTCAAACAAGAAAGAACGATGCGTTTGAAATCAAGATTGAAATTTACTTAAAATATACAAAAATTAAAAATCTAAGCTATATGAAAGAATTATAGCAAGAATAATTTTTTTATCGTTTATATTTATTTAATGTTGAATAATTATTTATAATTTGAATTTGTTCTGACACATTAGACTTTATTTAGAGATTTATTTTATTATTAGATTTATATTAGCTTGCAACCCAAAAAAATTCATTAGATAATATGTAATATCTCACATTGACGGATAAAGATTTGATAACTAGCCTTATTAGTAGTGCTGGTTGCCGACTTGTTAAACGCATTTGAAAATCATACACGGTCATCGAGAACAAATCCGTGAGAATAATAAAGCCCAAAGCAAACAATATCCGACAGGTTACGCCAGGCTATAACATGATGATTCCCTCTTGTACTGGAAAACCATTTAATGATTAAAAGTTTTGTTTCAGAATATTTTATGTCATTAATATATTGAATCACTATTTTTTTTATTTTATTTAGATTACTTATTGATTATAATATTATTTATTCTCTTTATTATATTTTAATTTTAATATAATTTATTTTATTTTTTAAAATTATCAATATATAATTAGTTAAAAAATTACTAATAATTTAATGATTTTACAAGTTTACATTTAATTTTCTTTACAGTGAAAAAAAATTGACATCCTTAATAAACTTGAAGCAACATAAAATCACCCACTACAGTAGTTGTAACATCAACTTTTGGGCAAAGACTTCAAAAGTCAGAAGGACCTGTGCGGGAAGGAGTATTCCCATCACTTACGAGTTACGACCTGAGCCACTTTAGAAAAGTTACAAGGGCCGGACATAAAATAATTGATGGCATTCATGCAAACATGTTAAAAGCATGGAAGTAACCAGGAACTCAAAATGTAAACGGCGGTGGTAGGAAAACAGCTGGCTATATCCAAACATAAAGCCAGTTAAAGTGATGTTCTTGTTACATAAGAGCGAGAACTTATTTCCTCGAAAACATGTCTAAAATTGTACATGATGGATTATATACCTCCTCAAACATAAGCATCAAGAGTCACCACCATGCCCGGTTCCAAATCAAGCACTTTTCTTCACTTCAGCAGACTTGATAATGTCATTGAACTCCGGCTAATGACGGCAGCACAATGAAAGGGAAGTGTCAGGGAAATCAACCGGTAGGGACAAGACAAGTAAACTTCAACGAGATATGTTATATAACTAGTAATTAGCACTACCTTTAGAGAAGCACCACCAACCAAAAAGCCATCAACATCAGGTTTTGCTGCCAATTCCTTGCAGTTTGCACCACTAACCGACCCTGAATCAGGCACAAATTTAAGCAAACATAGAAGGAAAATTGGGGAGAAAAATAAACACTGTTTTGTAAACTCCCATTAAGAAACCAGAATGAAAGCAAAAATAAGCCAGCAGTAAGAGAAAAGGCACGTTAGCTTTTCAGACATTGTTCACAACACTACAATATCTTCTTTATCTAGATGCAAACAAGGTGGTGCAGTGCGCTCAGCCTTGCAAAAGCTTCAGGTCCAATCAATTCCCAGAGTATTGCAATGGTGCCAATGGTACGATCAGATAGATCAAGGGCTGAATATCGATCCATCTGGACCAAGCAAGGTATAACCCCTTATGCTTCCCTAAGCATGTTTCATTGTGTTTGTGTTCAAGAAAAATGAGGCCATAGCACATTCACTTCTCAGTATTTTATGCAAGCATCTACCTCATGTTACAGAATGAGTTATTTAATGGGTAAAGTTGGTTTTCTTTATTTTCAAAAGATGTGAAAGATTTATTAACAGATCAACAAGAAACGATAAAAAGCAATCAAGAAAATAGACAGATTGGAAGTAGCATTAACAAATGAAGATACCTCCATAAATAATCCTGGTTGTCGCAGCAACTTCAGGGCTGGTATTTTCTTGAAGCCATTTCCTCAGTTCATAATGCACCTATTAGATTAATAAGCCAGAGTTTCAAGAAACTAATCATGGGAAATCAACAAACTAGACACGATCACAGATTAACTGGTGTTTAACATGCAGGAAATAACCTGAGAAAGTGGGCAGTTAGAAAAAAATTTAACAATTATGGGGCAAAAACACCATTTGTCTGCTATAAATGAGCTAATACTATGAGATTGAAAGTTCATAGAAGCTAAAAGATTTTGAGTTTGAAGCAAACAAAGTTTTCTTATCTTAGTACTCTGTATACCCAAATGTAGGATTTGCAAAGAAGAGACTTGATTGTTATCATTTTCTGAACTTACAAAACAGAAATCCTAATCGATTTCCATTCAAGCCATTTCCCTAGAAAACAAACTCCGCCAACCACTTTCTATGTCCTTATGCTCAATTTAATAGCGCAATCTGAATTATTGCGGTACAGGAAATAATCAATAGGTGTTCGATGCCCTGGTTTTTGTACTTTGTGGAAAGCTTGGTGCATATAATGAGCATAATCTGCATCAAGAAAACCAGGTTTGCACTTACCTCCTGTGCCTGAGCAGGAGTTGCAACCTTCCCTGTTCCAATAGCCCACACAGGCTCATAGGCCAAGACAACATCAGCCCAGTTTGATACTCGCGCTGCAATAAAAGCAAAGTTGAAAATCATGGCACTCCAAAACTCGTTACAGTTAAGACACTGTGAAGGTTGCCAGACATATAAAAGAATCAACATGGTGATATGTTCCAAATTAATGAACAGATCTACTGAAAAAGGTATGCACATATGGAGCCCCTTGATATGATCAAATTGTGATCAAAATTCAATTAACTGTATGATAAATACAAGTTCTCTGAACGTTGTTTTGAAGGTGCATTGCAGAATTGGAACTAGGAGAAAGAGACGGAGTTGAATTCAAGTTCATCTAAAGTGTGTGAGCAAGTGATCACTGTAAACAAAGAACATTGCATCACTGTAAACTAGAGTACGATATTTCAATTGATAAGAAAACAATGATTCTGCATACCCGACTAGCAACAGATTAACTTAATCAACAATGTTTCACCGCCATATAAAGGCCAGAAACTTCTTACGCGGAATATTTACACAATCATGTACAACATCGTAGAACCACAAAATAATTTTTTTAAGGATACTATCAATAGAATACCTGCAATTGCTTTGGTTTGTGCAGCAACAACCTCCACGGTAGATCCTGCTTCCCGCTGCTCAAGAGTCTCACCAACACAAGCTATCACCTTCAACCCTTGAGATAGTGCATATGCAACCTTATCCCCCACAAACTAAAGGAAACACACCCAGAATGGGAAGTTACTACATGATTTAGTTATCACAAAAATAAGCATCTTCAGAAGTATTGGCAATAGGAATTATCCAGAGATAAGTGTTTACTATGCCATGTAACACAACTTACCTCATTTGATTCATTTAGGAGACTTCTCCTTTCGGAGTGACCAAGAATGACCCAGGGAATATCCAGATTCACAAGCATCTCGGCACTGCACACATCAGCTTCAGCATTTAGACATTCAAATCCCGCAGAAAGATTTAAACCAGTTAAAAAACGAAAAAGACGACATGTTGCAGCTAATAGAAATTATTTGCATCAAGCTTAAGAATACCTGACTTCACCGGTGAAAGCACCTCCTTTCTTAACCCAACAATTTTGAGCCGCGACATGAAAATCAGGCCTCAACGTACTTTTCACCAGAGGGAGAAACACAAATGGAGGGCTTACAACAACCTCTGTGGAAGAAGATCGTACCAATATCCAAACAGATCATGGTTAAGAATACCCCAAGTGTTTTTGTTGATGCGATTTGCGTAAACCAGAGCAAGAGTAAGGAGCATACACTTACCAACAACATCAGATGAAGGTACTTGGGAATTGTTGAGGGCTGACACTATCTTCTTCACTTCTTCGCTGGTTCCATTCTGCATCCAGGACCAAAAAAAAATCAACAATATAAATAACAGAATATCAAGTAAAGTATGGAAGAAAATGGGACTCACGCATTTCCAGTTTCCGCCAACAAAGAACTTCCTGGCCATTGTAGATCGTGGAGTACTGATCGAAGCAGAAGAGAACGGCTTTTGATTTTTAGTTTTGGTTTTCAGTTGCGGATTTTGTTTTAAATTTTTGGAGTTTTTATTTATGGTAGCGGATCAAACAAGGTGCTATAAATCTGTGGGAAATTGATTTACTATTTTAGCCTCGGATCTATCTGGAATATGCTTTGGGAATCGGTGGTTTTGATAAGGGTTGTTTTGGGAATTGAAGCGAAGAGTTGTTCGGGCCCGTGGATTGATGCGTCATGGTGAGTGGGTGGTGTGCTGTGCTGTGCTGTGCTTAGGGATTGGGTCATCTTGCATTTTTACGGGCCACTCGAAATGTTTGGTGCTCTGATGAGTCATTTGTCATGCGGGCCATAATTTTTTACACATTATATTTTAGTCGGGGATTCAAAAAACTAATTCTTATTGAATATTACACCATCTGATGGAGCTATTTCTTGAAAATGTCACTTTTGTTTCCAAAACTCTGAAATAGTTTGATAAAATAAACTGTATGCGAACAAAAAAATGTTTGTAGAATATTTTTAAAACTATTTCAGAATACATTGGTTTTTAATCGCTAGCAAGCAAAAAAAAAAAAAAAACAGACAAGCAAAGTTGTTGAAACGAACTGATGTGGTTGCGACTGATTTGGCCGGAAAAATTACGAAAACTGGTGCTAGCAGTCTTGACGTGTGTTTGTGCGTGTGTTGATGTTGTTTAAGAATGTATGTTTGTTAGCTGTATTTGGCTTGTTTATTTTTGTATTTTAAAATTGTTTTCGAAAAAAATTAAATTTTTTTTATTTTTTTTGTTTTAAATTAATTTTTTTTATGTTTACATGTCATTTTGATATGCTGATATCAAAAAAAAATTTTAAAAAATAAAAAAAATATTATTTTAATATATTTCTGAATAAAAAATATTTTAAAAAACAACAACAACCATAATTCTATTTTCACACGCTATTTCTTCCTCAAGCCATGCTCTCTCACACACGCACAACTTTCTAGCCATGAAAATAAAGTCTTTGATTCCCTCTCGCAATCAATGATGCTGTAAAAAATAATAAAGGAGCAAAGATGACATCGTTCAGAAAGAAGCTCATCGACTTCTTCGGCTCCAGGATTTGGGTGCAGGTGTGCAGCTGACGTGTCAGCGGGGTTCATCTCAGGTTCGTCGTCGATGCCCAGAGTGTGACCGTTTAAAACATCGTTCATCATTGGTGCCAAATAAAAATAAAAACAGAAAGGGTGGTTTTAGCTTTTAAGGGTTGATTATGCACACCATATTTCTGTTAGATAAAAAAAAAAAAATGTCAACAAGTCACAGTTGTGTTTTAAAAAGTAAAAAAATTAATAATTCAAGTTGGTGAGTCGAGTAAGTTTACCTTGCATAATAAGATTAAAAAAAAAAACGTATCGATATCATATAAATGGAACAAGTTTAAAAAATAGCGACAGTGAAAAAATATATTTATTAAAAGAAAAAACCAAAGATAAATTTTAATTCAATAAAACATGGTAAAAGAAAAATAAAAAAATAATAATAACTCAAGTTAACTCTAGTGTGCCACCCAAACCCTCAACCCATTCACGTGCCATGATAACAAATCAAAAAAACATTAAGATTATATTTGTTTTTTGAAAAGTGGTTTCCGAAAAATCACTTTCCAAACTTTTCTATGTTTGTTTGCCATTAGAAAAGTTGGTCAACGGAAAACACTTTTCAGTTAAAGGAAAATCTAGCTTGGTTTTCAGGAAAATGTTTTTGTGGAAAATTTGGACGGAAAACACTTTCCGGAAGTTGTGAAAATTTTAGAAATGTCATATTATTTGCTGATTATATTAAATTTGGTCCTCAAACTTTTGATTGCTATATATATTTTGTTTTGAATATTTATTTTTTAATTTCATCTCTTAAAATTTAATTTTTATATTAACTTTGGTCATCATTTTTATAATTGTTATTTGCTTTTCCCTTATCATTTTCTTATTTAAATTTTTTATCTATCAAATTTGGTTCTCATTCTTTTGCTTGTTACTTATTTTATTTGAAATAATTTATGAAATGTTAATTATTATTATTTTAATTTTTTCATCTTTCATTTTTATTTTATTTTTTAAATTTGATTTCTGTTATTTTGATTATTATTTATTTTATCTGAGATAATTTATGAAATTATATATTTTTTCAATTTCATCCTCATTCAACTTTTTAATTTGTAAGATTTGTTCCTCGTTATTTTAATAAATTTGAGAAAATAAAATATTAATAAATTATTTTTCAGCTCATTTTTCATGACATAACCAAATACTGGAAAATATTTTCCAACTTATTTTCCATTACACTACCAAACATCGGAAAATAATTTTTCAAAAAAAAACTATTTTCCAGCAAACAAACGGGGCCTAAAGCTCCAGTTCCAAGCAAACCAAGGTAAATAAACAAATATGAAAAAACTAAGTATTCACCAAAAAAAAAGCTAGCAAAGTCGGGTTAACTTATTAATTTTTTTGACTCGAATCATGCGGTGCTAGAAATGTGTGGAGTCATCTAACACACTAGCTTGTGCAACGCACATTCCTTTTAATTTTTTAATATTCATGGAAATATCAAATTGCTAATAACTAGATTTGGTTATGACTAAAATAACACTGTGAAAATATAAAAAATCATAGTATCCACGTTCTAAAAAAATTATATTTTCACGTACAATGAAGTAACTTCATTACACATTTAAAAGTGAAAAGATTAGACTTTGGATATATTAATTTTGATTTTAAGAGTATTTTAATCATTATATTATATATTAAATTAAAGATTATATTATTCTCAATTATTGTGATAATAACTAATTGGTCCTCGATAAATAACAATATTACCCCAATAACTAGCGTAATGGTTATCACTTATCATAGAAGGGCATAAATATAATTATACTATTTCCGCTCACTGTGCATTATGTCTGGTTTACAATGATTTCACTACCTCCGGTTAGTATTTCTAGTAATTTGTTATTCCAATTTTCGAAAACTTTTCTATTAATATGGACACTTGTCGTGCTATTATGGTCAACAAAATTTAGAGGCCAAGAGCATGGAATGTTTAAAAACCGTAACGAAGTGATAAAAATAGTGTAATGTCCACTTTTGACCAGGCAAACAGAGAACGGGGCCTCGCTTTTTGGAATCTTGCAGCGCTTCAACAGGTAACCTTTTCTCATGATCCCGGCAGCACGGTAAAGACCCAGCAGCAGAGCATCCTTCGTATGTAGACAGCTTGAACAGTAATTCAGAAGAGCATTGAAAGTTTTTTTTTTATAAAAATGTTTTTAAATGATATATTTTTTAAATTTATTTTTAATATTAACATATTAAAATAGTAAAAAAAAAACATAAAAAAAATAATTTGAATTAAAAAAAAACTATATTTCAGTGCCTTTTGATTTAAAAATAAATAAATAAACTGAAAAGATATTTAATTAATGTTTTTATGTACTCATGCTATTTAAAAATATATATATAATTTTAATAAATTTTAAATTAAAAAACATTTATAAAAAACATTCTTCTTCACGTCACCAAACTCCCTTCATCCCCTTCAGCTTCAGATAAACCACCCCGGTCAGTTTCACTTCCTCCCAGTTGCACCGTACCAGCATCATCGACTGGCCTTTTACTTGTAACTATCTACAGTTATTACAATGGTAAGTTATTACTTATTACAATGGTATTTGAGAATTCAATAATAATTATTTTTTAAAATATTTTTTATTTAAAATTATATTAAAATAATATATATATATATATATATATATATTTAAAATAATTTTTTACATTAGCATATTAAAATAATTTAAAAATATATAAATAAATAAACTAAGTTTTCTTTAAAAACATTTTGTTGAACGTAGTTTGTACCGCTTTCTTAAATGGTGTCCTTAAAATTATAAAAATCCATTAAATATATTCAAGAGCAGGATATCCTGTTATCTCAACATGTATTGTAGCTTTCATGGTAATAAAACTCTGTTCTTGGAATTTTTCCAGGCCAAAATCTCCTAACTTTAGCACTGAATCCCGCGTCGATCATTGTATTACAAGTCTTTGTAAGGACTATGGACACCACTTATCTCCACAATGGTATGATATTGTCCACTTTGGGCCTAAGCCCTCATGGATTTGCTCTTGGGCTATACCCAAAAGGCCTCATACCAATGGAGATATTTGTCCATCCTTATATACCCATGATCCTCCCCACTTCTAGCCAATGTGGGACTTTGGTCGTATACCCAACAATCCTCCCCTCGAACAAAGGACCACCGAGCCTCCCCTCAAACCGATCATTCATCCGTCCACTCTCTACCAACCAGGATTCTTCATTCTCT
>Ga0307515_10008047_pt1 | contig 20659 bp, 4 predicted proteins | sample 17_EM_MG_FD_194513 | JGI IMG/M metagenome (GOLD analysis project Ga0307515, IMG submission 194513) | Populus trichocarpa ectomycorrhiza microbial communities from riparian zone in the Pacific Northwest, United States - 17_EM | ecosystem: Host-associated > Plants > Roots > Unclassified | place...
GTTCTAGTTTTTGATCTCTTTAAAAGATAAAGCAGTTATGCTAAATTTCCTTATATTTAACTAGGAAATCTGCATTATACCCTTCTGTAGTTATAAGGAGAATATTTCGTTTTCCTTTAGTTCTAGCTATAGACGCTAAAACTAGTTTTTTTACTTGCAGTTTTGATGCAAATAGTTAATTAACTTTATTTTGTATAGAAAAGGTATTTAGGGGTTAGTCCTTTTTATCTGTAATTAGGACTAGCCTCCTTTTTTATAGCAGCTTTTTCTTACTTCTAGTAGAAATAGAGGGGGTAGGAGACAGTAGTGATGAGGGTAAAGAGGACGAAGTAAGGAGGTCCTTCTTTAGCCTCTCTACATAGGTTTCTTTAGTAGGGGCCACCTTCTTACGGAGAGCTCTTACTTCTTTAACTAGTCCTTTTAGGATATCTTTTTCTACTTCTTCTTTTGTAAAGGGATCTCCTCCTACTAAGATACTCTGTATATAGTTCCCTATCTTTTTAACTTGTTCTTTTTCTTTTTCTTCTTTTTCTTCTAGCCCTTTATAGGCCTGGAGTAGGCTTTCTAAAGCCTTTTATAGGTGTTGTTCTGGAGAGAGGGGAGGAAAAGGTATACTAGGTATCCTATCCGTAGTAGTTATTAGTTTTATTATCTTTTTATAGGTTTTTGGTTTTCTTTTTTAGGAAAAAACTAATAATGCCCTCTTTTTCTCCTGTCCTAAATAGGCTAGGAGAAGGAGAAGGGAGAGAAAAAGTAGATGTAGACTCTTTATCACTTATTTCTATAGGAGGTTTTTTTTAGACCTATTAGGCCTTGGCATTTTGTATCTTATAGGGGGGTTTCCTAGTTTTTACTATCCTTATACCCTTTCTCCTTACTAATCCTACTAGAAGATTTCTGAGGGGATTAGGCTAAAAGGTAGTAGAAAAACTAGCTCCTATTTTATAGCTTTGGTATTAGTGGTAGTAGTAGTTTTAGTGTTCCTGTCCGTGCCTCGCTTATAAGCTAGGGCCACCCTTAGAGAAATTTTTCTGTTAGGAAAAGGGTGTAAAACAATAAATAAATCCACCTCTAGCTCGCTAGGCAATAGGAATTAGGTTTTAAAAGTTGGAAAATCGATTGTTTTTGATGGTAAGATGGGTATGCGTAAGTTTTAGAGTGTGGCGCTACCTTTTGGTAAGGTTGCATGTGCGTTATTAGAATTTTTATAGTTTTCCTATTCGCGTAGCGTAGCCAATATATTCTTAGCGAGTTTATTCTTAATAAGCTCCTTAAGGGGTTTTTCTTAGGCTTTAGGTCCATTACTATAATAAAGTCTTTAATGCCCTAGTTTTAGGATTCGCTTAATAGCTCTTCTGGGATAGTAGGGTTGACTTTCTTTAGTAGTAAGATAACGCGGTCTCGGTATTATAGACGTTTATTATTAGCATTAGTAGGTATAACGCCTAAGAGGCGGCTAAGAGCGTCCGGGATTATAGCTTTAGTGCTAGGCCTATAGGTAATAATAAAGTTAAATTAAAAAAGGAACTTAGCTTAGCGAACTTAGCGCTAGTTTAATTATTTAATTATTATAAAGGTCTAGAGGTTCTTATAGTCCGTAATAATTTTAAATAGCTATTTAGTTTTTTACAGTTTGGGGCACTATTTTTTTAGTGCCTTAATAATTACTAGGAGCTCCTTATTATATATTTTATAGTTATATTTAGGGGTTAAGTGCTTAGTAAAGAAGAATACGACTAGCTTAAGCTTATTACTTTTATTAGCTTAATAGAGCACTCTACCTAAAGCCTTGTTTAAGGCGTTTGTCTTTACTATAGTCTTCTTTATATAGTTGTAATATGCTAGGACTAGTGCTATAATAAACGCTATTTTTGAGGTCTGGGGCGCCTATATTTAGTTAGGGCCCTATAACTAGCCAATGCTTTTCTTTAGTAGCCTAGTTATAGGCTTAACTACCTTAAAATAGCCTTAAATAAATTATCGGTAGAAGTTCGCGAAGCTAAGAAATTGCTATAGTTCCTTAACTAACGTTGGGTCCTTCTATTTCTATAAGGCCTGCACCTTCTTAAGGTCTATAGTTATGCTATTAGTTAAGATAATTAAGCTAAGGTATTTTATTTTGGTAGTATAAAACTTAGACTTATTAATATTAAGCTAGAGTCCAGCATTACTAAGTCTCTGGATAATTTAATTATATATTTCGTATACTTAGCGCATGTTTTTAAAAAGATAAGGACATTATTAAAATACGCAGTGTAGTAGTCGTTAAGGGCGTTATATAAAATATAGTTAATATAGATTTAAAATATAATAGGTGCGTTATAGAGACTAAATAGTATAACTAATATTTTATAGAGCTTAAACTAGGTAATAAATACTATAAGCTACTTATGGCCTTCCGTAATCCGGATCTAGTTAAACATAGTAATTATATTAAGCTTAATAAAGTACTTAGCACTATAGAGTGCGTTAAGTGTCTTATAGATTAGTGATAATAGAGACCAATTCTTAATAGTAACTGTATTTAGGCCTTAGTAGTTATAGTGGATTTATATACCGCCACCAGGTTTTATAGTAAGGAGAAGTAGTACAGTAGCTAATGAGGTTAATTCGCGAATAAAACCCTTATCTAGTATCTTATTAATCCACTTCTTTATATAACTAAGTTTAGTAGGTAAAAGTAGTCTATTTTTATAATATAGGGCCTACTTTTCGGGTATAATCTTAATTTTATAGTCCTATAGTTAGTAAGGGGGCAGCTTATCTACGTTTTTAGGGAGGAAGTGTTTAATATATTTACGAACCTCTTTTAGTAAGCATTATAAGGTATCTTCGTAGGTTAATCCTAGTTTACCTTTTAGAATTTTTTTAATATTAGTATTAACTATCTTTTAGCGTAGAAACTTAGACTTTATTTTTAGGTTTATTTTAAGGAAGTTATAAAAATAAGGGGGTAGCGCTTTATAGGCTTTGTCTATTATATAGTTACCTTTTACTAGCCGGCGGAAAACCCTTTCTAATAGGTTTAGTACTTCTATTAGGCCTATAGGCAGCTCTTTAAGTAGCTATTAATACTCTTCTTATTTAACTAGTTTTACTAGCTCCGCTATATAGATCCTTATTACCTTTATATATTTTTATTTATAGAACTAGGTAAAATTAACGGTATAAGTGTATCTAATGTTGTCTAAGTTAGGGCGTGTTTAGTTCTTTAGTGCTATAGCTAGGCTAGCATAGCTTAGTTAGCCTAGGGGGGCGGAAATAAGGCGGCAGCCCTATATAGTACGCGTGGGAGACGGGTATAAGGTTAGGCGTTACGGGGAAAAGGTCTTAATTGCTATGGTTTTGGTCTTAGCTATAACGCCCTTAGCTATTATACGTGTGGTTATATATACGTATAGTAAATAACTTAAGGTTAGGTGTTTTATTAGCTAATTTAGGTTAAGCAGGTATATATAGGGGACTTATAGTTCTAGTAGTGTTTATTTTTTAGGGGATAGGGTGGTGGTCTAGTCTTCTAGAATCTCTGCTTAGTTTACTGCGTATATTAGCTTATTAGTATTAGGCACCTCTTCTACTATTAGCTAACGGTATTTAAGCGTTGGCCGTATAATGCGTCCGCGTAGTACTACTCGGTTATAGTTAAGAATATACTATAAGAGGTAGTTATAGGTATAGTAATTAGAGTTAAACTTAAGCTCTAGGGCGGGAAAGTCTACCCTTAGGTTATGCTTTTTAAGCCAGGGCATTCTAAAAATTATTAGTATAAAGGGCAATAACTTTATAATATAGAAGAGTATAGATTCTATATAGTGGCTAATTATTATTATTGCTATAAAGTAGTGGGTAATAAACCTAGATAGGAGTCTATTAGTAAGGCGGAGTGGTTTTAGGACTAGGAGTCTTTTTATTATAATATTATACTTTTTTATAAGCGAGTCTTTATCTATAAACACTAGTGCTATACTATTTTAATAAGAACTTATAGAAGTGGGTTACGTAGTAAGGAGAGGTAGGTCTAAATAAGGATGGCATTCCTATTGCTATTTACTATTCTAAGGTTAAGTAGTAACTGGCTTAGAACAAGGTTTAATTAATTTAGTAGTATAGATCTAATCCTTTTATCCTCCTTCCCATATAGTTCTAACCCTTAAAGGCGACTTAGTCTAAGGGTTAGCCTTATTTTTTAATAGAATCTACCTCCGGAGTTTTCTCTTAACTTCTTAAAATATTCCCGTAAAGGTGCTAGATAGGTATTAGGTTAGTCCTAAAAGTCTTTCCCGTTATTTAAGGCTCCTAACTTTAACCCTTTTAAAGTTCTCTTTAAGAACGGCTTCTTTAAAGGTTAGGCCTGCCCTATATTACTACTAAAGTGCTTACGCTTTTAATAACCTTATTACAGGACTGCCTGTAATACGCGCTACGCGGTACGCGTAGCTAGTTTCCTTTCCTTATTTAGTATTACTTGGTAGATAGTTTATCTGCCCCGAGGCCCCTATATAGATTTGACCATAGCTATATTCTTTAAGCTTTCTAGCAGTCCTCTTAAGTCTCTATAATAGCCGTATATAGCTACCAATTCTATAAATCTGATACTTGTTTATCTGGCGTTTGCATATAATATATCGTCTTTATAATAAACCCCCTAGCTTTTTACCGGAAAAGGTTTAGTTCCTTGCCGCATTTTTAGCGTTTAAAACTACTTGTTTAAAATCCGTATATATAGTAATTTATAATAGGGCTCTTACGCGCTTAATTTTATTATAAATTACTAGCTTAACTTTAGCCTAGATAAACCCGATCTTCTTTTTCTTATAAATATTACTATCCTTATTTTTAAAGGGCTTTAGATTTATCTATTAAGTATAAGTTTCCATAAAGTTTATAAACTAGTAAAAGTTATAGCGGTTAAGCTATATCCTATTCTAAAATAGCTCTATATTATTATATTATATAATATATAGATCTTAAGTCCATTTCTTTAGAAAGGGTTATAGCTATAGCTATATAGTAATTTGCTCTTTATTAAGCTGATTAAGTGCAATCTGGTTTAGTAATTGGTCTTTAATCTTACTAATAATCTAGTGTATACGCTCTTTGGTATTATCTCGTATTATTAGTATCTTAAAGAAGTTGTCTACTTTATAGACCCAATTATCTAACTGCTGGGCGTTAGGTTTATAGCGAAGTTCTAAACTACTAGGGGCTTTAGTCAGTTAGTCTATATCCTTTTTCTATTTATAGCGTAGATAACTCTCTAAGTCTTCTATACCTCTTTAGGTAGGTACTAAGTAGCCCCTAAAAAGCCCTTAGCCTTAGCTAGGTTATAAAAGATTTTATCTAGCTTAGATTAAGCCCTACTAGATCTAAACCTACCCCTAAAGGTTTTTAATATATTTATTAGTAGCTCCTTTCTATATAGCTTTCGAGAGCCTTATGGTAGCTTCCTAATATTTATCTTAAAGAGTATTAGTTTAAGGCTCTTAACTTTCTAACCTCGGCCTTAGGGAAGCTCCGGCTATAGAGGTAGTATTAGTACTAGTAGCTAGTATAGATTTTCCAATAAGGCTTAGGTCCTAAGTTAGTAGTTAAGTTAGATTATCTAAAGGGGTAAGCCCGCTTAGCTTATAAGCAGTTTATATACTACTACTCTACTAATTATAGACTAGTGGTCTTCTAGGAGGGTTCTAGTTAGTTCCCTAGTTAAATATATTAGTGTATTCTTTTAGCATTTTTAACTTAGGGGAAGATCTTAAAGTTACCTCTAGCGCTTAATCTTCTAATTAGCCTAAGTAGGGCTAGAGGGGTTTTAGCTGCTTTTTAGTAGTATTGTAACCATTATAGAGGGTATTTATATTTTCCTTAGTGTTGCTAGTAACTATAGGTATGCGAGAGTTTTAAGCTCCTAGAGCATCTAGGTATTAGGGCTTATTCGGCCGTCTTACCTAAAGGGTTATATTATTGCAATCTCTCGCTATTGGAGGGACTTTCCTGCCTTAGCGCGACGGCTTTCTATAGGGTGCCCGTGGAGTTTCCCTTTGGGTTATCGCGAGATTTTAAGGGAGGATAGTGGTTATAAATAAAGATATAAATAAACAATCTGGTCCTTAAGCCGACTACTCCTCTAAAAAGGAGTAAGAAGGATTTAAATATAAGGGGCTATAAGGACACAATTATAGAACAGGATAGATTAGTAAGAGAGACGACTCCTTAAGGAGGTAAGGCCTCTAGGATTGTAGAGACTATATACTATAGGCACGCACCTCTAGTACGTAACTTGTGACTATTTAAGGGGCATCTGGGGGTTATCCTAAGGGCAACCTAAGGTATCCGCAATAATATCTCTTATATATATACCCTTTCTTCCCGTTTTCTTACCTTCTTTCCTTCCGCAACGTTTTAACTTTATTATACAATTTATATACATAGCATAATAGTATCTACTCCGCTATATATTATTGTCGCTTATACTTACTCCGTAACACTTACTAAAGCGATACTTATAAGCTTTAAGGAGAATTTCGTTGGTAATAAGGAGTAGTATTAGTCTGTTACAAAATAAATTAAAATCTATAGCATGTAGGTCCCCGATTTTTGCACCTAACATAATGTATAAAACTATAAAATAGCCTATTTCTACGTTTAACTCGCCTTATTGTCGACATAACGTCTATTATTAATTAGTAGGTTAAAGCCGACGTTACTCTACTATTTGCCCTATCTTAACACGTTTCCTAATATTATAGTACCCGTAAAAAAGGCGGTAAAGAAGGCCACAAAGTAGGCCTTAAAATTAACGCTATTAGCAGCTCCTCTAGCTAGTAGTACTCGCTCTATTAGCAATACCCACGCTCGTCTATATATTGCTAGTATTACTCTAAAGGCTTCTACTATAAATAAACGTAGAAAGCCGTATATTTCTCCTCCTCTAGGGCCGCCTAAGCCTAGCTAGCGCGCTAAATAAATAAAGGTAACTTAAATAACTTATATAGAGCCGCTTATAGACTATGGCTAGCGTATACGGTTTTAGGATAAGGCTATTAAGGAAGTTAAAGAGGCTATACTATATTAGGTATTAGAGGGCTATGGTTATTATAAGCACTATTATAATAAAACTAAGGAGAAGGTTAAGGCGAGGAAGGAGTATAAAAGGGACAAGCTTTAAGCTAGATAGGAATACAATATTAAAAGACTTAAAGGCCTAAATTTAAAGGTTCTATTAGATCCAGAGAGGCTTAATTAGGGCCCTTATAGCTTAAATCTTGTTAATTAGGACAATAAGGACTTTATTATTAAAGATATATTAAAAGGGTAGGCGGAAAATCTATATTAATAGTTTTAAGGTTACTATAAACTACCTAATTAAGTAGAAATAGTAGTTATACGACCTAAGCCTTATTAAAGACCCTATTATAAATAAGATTAACCATTAACTTAGTAGTAAGATCTACATTTAGGTTAAACGTTTTATAGTTATATAGTATGTTTTTAGCCGCGGCGGATAAGCTAACTGCTCTATTAATAACTTCTTTATTAAATAGAGCAATCGTGTTACGGACGCTTTAAGTACGATGTTATAACTACTAGGAGAGGAGTCGGAAGAAGCTAGTTGGTTAATAAGGACACGGTTTAGGATGGATCCAGTAGAACTATGTGACGAGGAATAGTAACTAAGGTCATATAACATGCTACGTATTAAATGAGAGGAACGAGAGGAACTTACGTACCTTATGTATAACACGTATATTACGTACAAGAAGGATTTTATAGGAGTACAGTTGTGTATTTAAGGACCCTTAGTCCCTACCTAGATAGTTCCTTCCTTGTAGTAATTCTTAGAATATAATTAGAGTTAATCTATTAGGCAACCACTCCACCAATTATTATTACTTATTGACTATTATTATTTGCATTTTCTACACACCTAGCCCAATAATAGGACCTACTATAGTTCCTGCTATAAGGTTCCATTATACAATCACTACCTAGTTATAGTATTAAATAATAATAAGTTGAACAATATGCCACCAAAAGCAGCCACTACAACGCCATTAACGGCGGTAACTATATTAAGGTTAGGTAACGACACTAGTATAGTAGATACTGACTTACAGCAACCTATAACGGTCGGACAGTTATAAGAGATAGTCGACTAGTTAATAGAAAATAATGCAACGTTGGAAAATAGGATTAATGGGATAGGCGTAGCAAAGGTTAAGTTACTATCAATTAAAAGGTACTTAGGGGAGAGATTAAAGCTTAAAGGATTCCTTACGCAAATGCACTTTAAGGTCGCGTAAGAGGGAGTAAAGCTAGCAACACCTATGGATTAAATAGCGTACGCGGGATTATTCTTAATAGGAAGGGCACTTAAGTGGTTTGAGCCTTACTTTATAGAAATCCAGGCAAATAGAATAATAACTACGAACTAAGAGGTACGGTTTATGTTCTTAAGCTAGAATAGATTTATAGAGTAACTTATATAAATATTCGGAGACCTAGAGGCAGTAACTACGGCGGAAAGAAAACTCTAAGATATTACGTAATAAACCTTAGTAATTAAGTATATAATATAGTTCCAGACGTTAGCAATATAAGTTAAGTGGAATAATAAGGCGCTTATAGTATAGTATAAATAGGGACTTAAGACTAAAGTCTAGGACGTAATTATTCTAATAGAAGATATGGATACCCTAAGGGAACTAATAGATTAAGTAATTAAGATTAATAATCGGATCTACTAAAGGGAATAGACTAAGTAAGGTTAGGATAGAGTTCTATAGTTATATAAGGTGTAAAGTACGCAATAACCAAAGCTAAGTTAGAAACTATAGTATGGCGTAGAGCTAATAGACCTAAGTAGTACTAAAGAAGCCTATAAGAGATGGAGTAAGAGACCGTAGAAACCTAGAGGTTAAGGATTTAGTAATTATAAGACTAAGGAGTAGAGGCTAAACTAAGGATCTTAGTAGCAGAAGATGTTTAGGCAGACTCTATAATAAAAGTAATAGTTTAGAGAGGGAGCTTATATAAATTGTGGAAAATAAGGTCACTTTGTGAGGAATTATAAAGATAGTTAGAGATACTATGTAATAAAGGGAACTAGACTAATAGTAGACGACATATATGTATAAAGGGACGACAATGCGCTATATGGAATAAAAGAGTGTTTAATTAAAAGTTTTGCGTTTTGTTACAATAACATATACCGAATTTATAAGGACGCTAAGTATGGCGTAAGCTACTAGCTATAGGAGCCAGTATCTATAGGATATAGAGGAACTAACGAACCAGTTTATAGATTGGATATTAAAGACGACGAATTTAACGTAGGCGAAACATTCCGTAACGATAAGGTAATAAGAGCGGTTTACTAGGAATATACAGCTATTAGAAATATTATACTAGAGGTAGAGGATAATTCTACTATAGAATAGGGAACATTAGCAGGGATTAAGACCCCACTAGATACAATGTCTATCGCTTCGCGAGACGCAAGAAAAGTAGGATAGCGAACTACTTCGGTACTCAATAAAGGCAAAAGGCTAAAGGCTTAAGATTCTTAAGACAAGATAAGAGATAACTAAGATTCTTAAGATAAGATAAGGTAAGCTTAAGGACCTATAACGGATGATAACCGATGGAGTAGAGCAGTAGCTTAGTTTAAGGATATATAAATGAGCTTGGGACAGAAGTTCCTATAAGTATAAGATTCTTAAGACGAGATAAGTGAGATTTAAGATTTTTAAGATGAGATGAGAACACTAAGTAAGCCTAGTTAGACTAAGGCTGGAGCTAGACTTAAGTTAGAAGCAAGCTTAAGATTAAAGAATCTAAGGAACTAAGAATTCGGAGAATAAATTAGGACACCTATAGGTAAGAGGTAAGGAGCTTCTTTATAGATTAGAGAATCTGCGATATAAATAGTAACTAGACTAGGAGATAGAAATATAGACCTAGAGGATTTACTAGTAGAATATAGTGTTCGGACTAAAGATTAGAGAGTTAATACTAAGATTAAGAAGTAAGAAGACTTTAAGGATCTGTTAGTAAGACGTAAACCAAAAGAAACCATAGAAGAATTTAGGTAAAAAATTATCGTATAGTAAGAATAGAAACTAGATAAGAGATCTAGCATATTGGGATATATAAGGAATAGAGCACTAGTACAAAGAATTATTAATAGGCCTAGGGCAGGCACACTAAGAGCTAAGTAGCTTACTAAACTAGAAGATAAAGAGGATTTAGGGATTCCTACTAGGTTCGAAAAACGATATATAAAGGGCTGTTATAATATAGTAATAAGAAGATACTTCTTTACGGATAAACTATATATACTCTAGTAGCTGTACTAAAAGTGGTATAGGCAAAGGCACAACAATAAGTGGGAAGATTTCTATATATAGATAGATGAAAAAGTTATCTAAGACCACCCGATTACGGAAAAGGCTATAAATTATATTAAAGGAGCCTTAATTATAATATTAAGGGATTTAGAGGAATGGTTAGAGGACTAAAGAAGCAAGAGACGCATCTTAGTACCTGTAAACGAAGTTACAACGTTTAGATTAGCATAATAAAGGTTTAAACTTAGGGATAAAGATAAGCTAAGAGTTAACCTAAAGCACCTAGCACACTATACGCTATTATAGATTATATGCGTGGATAATATATACGAGATGCATAAAAATCTAAAGAAAAAGAATTAGAAATACCCTATAAGGATATATTAGATAACAAATAAGTAATAATATAGGAATGCTAAGTATATACATAGCTGGTATCTAGCGGAAGTTTAGGAGTTAGGCAACTTAATACTTTAACTAGAAAGATTCCTTACGGAAGAATACTTAGATGAACGATAGTAGTGGGAATACCTAGAAAACACGTGTCTATAGTATATTAAAGATAAAAAGCGAACTAGGTATTGGCTAAAGAATAAGCTAAACGTAATAGGATTAAGCAGCTAATAGTTAGGAAAAGTAGAGGCCTATAGAACTAAAGGGAGCTAGTAGTAGAGCCTTAGACCCTTAAAGGAATTTAAGGACAACACCTAAATTTATAAGTTAAATAGCAAGATCAGCAGTTTAAGGCGTTAATAGATAGTGGAGTAACGCGGAACTATATCTCGCTAGTAGCAGTTAAAAGAATAGGTTTACCTTATAGACAAAAGGAGTAACTTTACCTATTAGTTACAATTTTAGGAGATCTAATAGCCTATAGAGGAGGGATTATTAATCTTAAAACAGGACCTATTTAGTTAACCATTAAAGGAAAACAGATTAAGATATCTTTTAATATATTACCATTAGGGAATAATAAGGCAGTATTAGGCATACCTTAGTTACAGGAATACAATCTAAAGATTAATTAGATTATAGGTTAGGTTAATATTAGAGATACTTAACGCTATAAGATATAATAATAAGCCAAGTTGGTATAGTACTAAGTTAGAGCGATATATAAAGAGACTAAGTAAGGCTTAAGTTATATACTAAAGAGATACCACAAGTACGGCAAGAAACTATAGTCACTAGAAAGTAAGAAGCTATTAGAGTATATAGTATAGGACTATAAAATAGAATTAAAACTAGAAATAAGTCTAAGGTTTTTTCTAATCTATAAGCTTACTAAAGAGGAAGGTAGAGTATTAAAAGAGTTTATCTAAGAAAACTTATAAAAGGGATATATTAGACTATCGTAGTTATTAGCGGGATATCTAGTATTATTTATACTAAAGAAGAATAGTAAACTAAGGCTGTATATTAACTATAGACAATTAAATAGCATTACTAGAAAGGATAGGTATCCTTTACCCTTAATTAGCGAAATCTAAGACAGGATAGGCAACGCGCAAATCTTTACAAAGATAGATCTAAGATAGGCGTACTATTAGATCCGAATTAAGGAAGGCAATAAATAGAAAGCAGCCTTTAGATTAAAGGAAGGACTATATAAACCATTAGTTATATAATTCGGGCTTATAAACGCACTAGCTACGTTTTAGAAGCGTATTAATAACGTATTAGGAGAACACTTAGATGGATTTGTTATAGCATACCTTAATAATATTATTATCTACTTAATAACTAAGGAAGAATATAGGGAACACGTTAAATAGGTTTTAAAGAGACTATAAGAAGAACAGATGCTAGTAGCAATTAAGAAATACAAATTCTTTACTAAGAAGACCAATTTTATAGGATTTATTATTAAACTAGGCCAACTTAGCATAGATCTAAAGAAGATTAAGGCTATAGTAAATTAGCAAGAACTAGAGAACGTTATGTAGCTAAGATCGTTTCTAGGGTTTTCCAATTACTATAGAAGGTTTATAGCGTAGTAGTTAAAGGATATTAAGCCGCTTACGCAACTAATAAAGAAAGAAGAACTATAGGTATAGGGAAAGGAGTAGTAAGAATTATTTAAGAAAATTAAAGAATTGTTCACCTAGGAGCCAGTTCTTAAGATCTATTAACTAGGATTAGAGACGGTTATAGAAATAGATATATTAGACTATATACTAGGGGCGTACTTTATATAGAAATATTAAGATAAATAGCACCTAGTGGCATACTATAGTTGGAAGATAATACTACTAAAGTTAAACTATAACATCTATAACAAGGAGTTATTAGGTATAGTTATAGCATTAAAGGAATAGAGAGCATTCTTATAAGGTATAAAAGAACTATTTATAGTTAAGACGGATTATAAAAACCTAATAGGATTCCTAATAATAAAGGAACTTAACTAAAGATAGGTTAGATGGGCAGAGATGCTTATAGAATACTATTTTAAGATTTAGTATACTAAGGGTATAGACAATACACGAGCAGATGCTCTAAGTTAAAAGGCTAAACTATAGAATAATAAAAAGCCATTAGGGGCTTTACTGCGAAAGGATATAGACGGATTAATTAGGTATAATTATCCAAAAATCACAGCAACTTAGGAAGACAGTAAACCAGAGAGGATTTATAAGTCACTAAAAAGCTTTTAGGAGTAAAGGATTTTAGAAGCATAGCTAGAAGATCTATAGTTGGACATATACGAAAATTGAGAAGTAAAGTACATCCTAAAAAGCATAGTAGAGTAATTTGTGGAAGAGTTCTATAAGGGATTAATTTAAGGACACAACGGAGCCATGGGCTTAGTGTTAAGACTCTAAAAGGAATACATTATTAACGGAATTTAAAGGATAGCTAAGAAGGTTATAAAAGAATATCTAGATTACTAAAGAAATAAACCGACGAGGTATAAGCTATATAGAGGGCTATAACCTATTAAGACACTAGAGAGACTATAGGAGGTTATATTATAGGACTTTATTATTAAGTTACTAAAGTTAAGAGACCTTATTACTGGATAGAATTATAACGCAATCTTAGTAATAGTAGATAAGCTTATAAAGTGGGGATACTTTATAGCATACACAGAAGAAATCTTAGCAGAAGATGTCGCTAAAATTTATATTAAAGAAGTATTTATAAGACATAGGGCACTAAGTAAGATTATATCGGATAGAGATTTAAGATTCGTAGTAGCATTTTAGGAGGTATTCTTAGCGGAATAAGGAGTTTAAGCAGCAACTTCTACCGTATATTATCCGCAGATAGACGGTTAAATAGAAAGATTAAATTAGACACTAAAGTAGTATCTAAGGCATTATATTAATTATGCACAGAATAATTAGGTATTGCTATTACTAGTTATATAGTTTGCATATAATGCAACACCTTAAGAAGGAATAGGCATATTACTATTTAAGGTAAATTACGGATATAAGCTAAGAATATTATTATTACTACAGTAAGCGAAGAAAACAAGTAGCATAGCTAAAGAAAGAATAAAGACATTAATAAATCTTTATATAGACCTTATAAAATTAGTAAAGAAAGTATAAGAAAGAATAAAAAAGTACTATAATATTAAGAGATCTAAGGGACCAGATCTTAAGGAGGGAGATAAAGTATGGCTACTACATAAAAATTTCAAGAGTTAACGACTAAGTAAGAAGTTAGACTATATCAGACTAGGACCTTTTAAAATTATATAGAGGATTTTACTAGTTACGTTTAAGTTAAACCTACTAGCCAAAATAAAAATCTACCCTATATAGCACATTGTAATGCTAGAGCTAGTATACAGGAATATTAAGCCACTGGTTTATAAAGCAGACACGTATAAAGGATAAGAAGAAAATAAATAGTAAGTTTTAAAGATTGTTAGTTATAAGGACGTTAACAATAAAATATAGTATAAGGTTAAGTGGATAGGCTATACTAAGACTACCTAGGAGCTACTAGAGAATTTAAAGAACGCTATAAGAAAGGTATAGGAGTATTAGATGAAATTAGGTTAGGCAGTATTAACAAAAAAGGATTGCTAAAAAATGAGTCACCTAAGGGGGACCCAAGAAGAGCAGTTACTAAACTACTTGGATTTATTTCCTTCTCTATTAGAAGAGAATCCGTTCTTTTATCGCTAAGTTCTTATAAACCTTATTTTACTAGTTTTCACTCCTTAGAATAAACCTTCTTGCGTACCTTCTTAAGACAAAGCAGCTAAGCGGACGCCGCGATACGGGCATTTAGGGCCTTCTGCTTAGCGTTACGGGAACGCTTAAGCTTAGTAAAAGCCTACGCCAGATTACTATTAAGCTTTATAGCAGTAGACTAAATATAAAGCCCTATAATAAATTACTTAGGGAACTTAAAGACTATTAAGAGTTATAGGACGCGTATATTTAGCGTTAGAAGTAAAGCGAATATCGCAGAACAATTAAATATTTGCTTTAGTGCACTCTAAATAAGAGGAGGGTTGCCGGGACGAAGGACTCGCTAACGCAATATAAACTAACCCCTCTTTTACATAATAAGAACACGGAGATAGTATAATTTTACTAAGCGATAATATAGCAGTAATAGTGCGGGCACAACGTTGCGCGTATAAAGAAGAAGAAGATACTTTAGGTATAATAAGTAACAATATTAACTAAATTAATTAGACGGACATTACACCTCTAGTAAACGACTTAGAGATATTAGGGATCTTTAAGGACAAAGATAAAGAGGAGGGAGATGGTATTACGGACGCTTTAAGTACAATATTATAACTATTAGGAGAGGAGTTAGAAGAAGCTAGTTAGTTAATAAGGGCACGGTTTAGGATAGATCTGGTAGAACTATATAATAAGGAATAGTAACTAAGGTTATATAATATGCTACGTATTAAACGAGAGGAACGAGAGGAACTTACGTACCTTATATATAACACATATATTACGTATAAGAAGGATTTTATAGGAGTACGGTTATGTATTTAAGGACCCTTAGTCCCTACCTAGATAGTTCCTTCCTTATAGTGATTCTTAGAATACAATTAGAGTTAATCTGTTGGGTAACCACTCCACCAGTTATTATTACTTGTTGACTATTGTTATTTGCATTTCCTATACACCTAGCCCAATAATAGGACCCACCGTAGTTCCTGCTATAAGGTTCCGTTACAAATCGCCTACTTAAAGTTATTAATATCTAGTAGGCGCACAACCTTAATAGTAATATTTAATTAACTTTTAAAGTTAAGATTAACTATAAGGCGTTAATAAAGTTGGGAAGGAAGAGAAAGGTTATTAAGGACGTTAAGAAATCTATTAAGATCCTATCTTTTTTACTAGTTGCCCTATAGTCTAAGAGTCCTACTCTTATATTAGGTAAAGACATGCTTATAAAATTACGCTTAAAACCGTTACACTAGTAAAATCTAAGCCGTTAAGTAGTATATAAGGATATTACTAACTTCTAAGCTCGCCTAGGGAAATAGATTAAGTATATAGATATAAACTGTAGTAACTATTAGAACTTCCGCTATATATTTAATAACCAATACTATATTATTAACGCTGCTTAGTATAAGGCCTAGGCGAACGCTATTGCCTCTAGTAACGCTTAGTACGAGGAGCCGCCTATAAAGGGTTTCCGCGCTCTTATAGTAGATAGTCTAGTTAGCTACCTAAGTTAATAATCTCCGTAGCTAAGCTTTATATAGCAACTAACTATATAGTTAAGCTTTAAGAATTATAAATAGAGGCCTATAGACGTTAATTAGAGGATAGAGAGAAAGAGAGGGAGGAGCGCTATAAAGAACAGTATAAGGAATAAAAGGAATATCGCCGTCTAGTTGCTATGCAGAGTGTTATGCCCAAGGCTCCAACCCACCTGGCCATACAAACCTCCAAAAAGGTAGCAGTAGTGTCTCGCGACTGGACGGGCTGCTGGTTGGAATGCCTTATAAGCTCTACAGCCCATACCGCCGTATGGGTAGCGCAAGGTCTGACACAGAGATAGTTATAGCAAATAGCGATATTTCTATATAGCTTTAATTACTAGCTGCCTATATATTCTTAATACTACGCCAGCCCTTCCTATATATAGTATCCGTAGAATTAAGTGCCTTATTACCTGCTACTATAATATCTTTAACTACCTATATTACCGCTTGCCTAACTGCCTATTTAACCTTAAATCTAAGCTACCACCCCCACTATTAGCCCTCTACTACTATAGCCTCCCCTTACCCCTATATATAGTATTAACAATTACCTACGCTTAAGCCCTATATTAGTTAATAAAGAGGATACGAATACTATTTAGCGTCTATTTACTTAGAAGCTGGAGAGAATATATAACACCATAATATAAGAAAAGCCAAAATAGTTTAGGGATATTATATTAGAATAATAGTAGAGTCTAGATAATCTACGTGCTATAAAAAATAGAAATTTACGCAAATTTTATAGGGCTTTAGAGTTAGGTACCGCTAATAGCTTTATTAGTAATATAGCTAGCTAGCTCCGTAAGTTTAAAGTATACTATAGGTAGTAAAAGGCCGCTATAGCGGCAAACGCCCTTATAGGCTTAGTAGGAGGCTTTATAGGTAAGTAAAGGATATATAAACTAGGTAGAAGGGGGTGCCTCCTACAGCAATTTAATATTAGATAATTTCCTTATAAGTACCTATAGTAATATTAAAGGTCGCAGTTAACTCCTCTAGCCCGTAAACCTTAACACTACGCTTAAATTGCTCTAATTAACGCCGTAAACATTCTAACTTAGCCTATTCTATATATATTCCTCCTATAGTATATTAAAACTACTACTAGGTAAAGGAATTACACCTACTCTTATAGATAGCTCGCTTAAGAAACTTATTATAATTATAGTAGAGTTCTTAAGTATATAGATACCAGTAACGGATCTACGCCTTTAAAACGGCCTATATAAACTTAATTAGATTAAAGTCTAGTAAGTATAGCGGTAGATAGTAAATAATATAGCCCTCCTTTTTAATAGTAGCTGGAATCTGCGCGTTAACGTAAACCTTAAGGTTATTTATTATAATTACTATAGTCTAATTTAGATATTGTTTATAAAGTATAGGAAATAGGCAGACGTATAGCTACCTAATAAAGTTATTAATATTGGAATAGCCTTTATAGGCTTAGTGGTAGACCTAGCCGTTAATTGTTATAGCCGCGTAAATACCCCAAGTATTACCTCTTTAAAAATTACCCTAATAGTATACCTCCTTACTAACTAGAGCACGCCCTCTTATCTACTAGCCGGTCTTTTTGTTAAAAATAGCCTTATTAAGAAATACTATAATATTTACTAAAAACCGCCTTATATTATTATAATAGAGCTCCCTTAGTTATAAGTTATAGCCCTATACTATATACCTAATTGCCTTTCTTAACCACCCTTCTTTCTTTAAGATACGGTAGATTATAGTATAAGTAATATTAAAATTACGTTTATGATAAAGCTAATACTAAATTTTATTTAGATATTTCTAACCATTATAAAGTAGGAGTTTAAGAAGAGCCTCTTTATTAGATCTTATTAACGCTACTAATTGGCTAGCCTTCTATATATAAAGCCTAATAGGCTAGCTATATTATATAAGGTTACGTTTAGTATTATATATAATAGCTTAACTAATATATAGCTGTTCTATAATAGCATCTAGCCGCTAGTCTAATTTAAGTAGATAGACTATATCTACGCGGCGAGTAGGGTTAATATAAGGCACTATATGTAAGAGTACATATATTAGATCCCGCCGCGCTTGCGAAAAAGTTCGCAAGCACTCCGTGTCTTTTTGGCCATATGGCGACGTTGGGGCGGGAAACGTTACACTATAATACTAGGAAACATATTAGGATAGGGCAAATAGCAGGGCAATATCGGCTTCAACTTACTGACTAACAACGGACGTTATATCAATAATAAGGCGCGTTAAACGTGGAAATGGGCTATCTCACGGTTTTACACGTTGGGTTGGGTGCGAAAATCGGGGATCTGCATGCCAAGGATTCTAAGTCATTTTGTAACAGACTAATGCGCGCACGTGCGCGTAGTGCACGTACCAACAGTCCACCGGGGGTCTAATTTATGAGATAAGCGCAAGGCAACTCGTCAGGTTCACTTTCACTGTGCAATTGGCGCCCAAGCAAATATCCTCTCTAGCGGCTGCCTGAACAAGTTGTTGACACCGCCCTACTTGTAATATGGTGCCGAATCTTGCAGCATTGCCCAAGCACATCTCCCCCGCTACCGATAGTGGATGCCAATCCAATGTGGCTCATCAACACAACTACTCTCGAGCTAGAGTTTTTTGTCAACCCCGAGAAGGCGTCCTACGCCATATTATCACACACGTGGGGAGATAAGGAAGTCTTGTTCCAAGAATTCCAGAATCCCGACAAAAAAAACTCTAAGTATGGGTTCACCAAAATCGTGCGCACTTGTGAAATAGCTCGTCAACAAGGCCTTCGATATGCTTGGGTCGACACTTGCTGCATCGACAAGTCAAGTAGCGCCGAACTCTCTGAGGCAATCAACTCGATGTTTGCTTGGTACAAGAACTCCGCTGTTTGCCTGGCTCATTTAGAAGATCTCCCAAGCGACGTTTTTTTCGAGCAGGGTCTTGCACGTTGTAGATGGCTTAGCAGAGGTTGGACTCTCCAGGAACTGATCGCACCCCAGCATGTGGAGTTCTACGATCAGACTTGGACCAAGAGGGCAACCAAACTAGACTCAACAAAACTTCTGGCAAAAGCAACAGGAGTAAATGAAAGAGTCTTGGCAGACTGCGCGCACTTAGCCCATCTACCCGTTGCGCAGCGGATGTCCTGGGTTTCGCGACGGCAAACCACTCGAGCCGAGGATATCGCATACTGCATTTTAGGGATGTTCGACATACACATGCCCCTAATATACGGCGAGGGCGACAAAGCGTTTATGCGCCTGCAGGAGGAGATCGCAAAGCAGACTTGTGACCTGTCACTCTTTGCGTGGACGGCGCCGCCACCCGAGCCGTCCAGCGATCCCCATAACTATAGAGGAATCTTCGCCAAGTCACCTGGAGAGTTTGTCGATTGCCACCAGATGAGGTCCAGAAACAGAATTGTCCCCCACAAGGAGTTCACCATCACCAACCGAGGATTGCGAATTGAAGCAACACTAATAAAGCTGTTTGAGGCCTCTCCTGACGATCTTGTGTTGAATCTGGGTGTTTCCTATCGAGTCTCAGGTGAATGGTCAATAGATAGCGGCAACGGCTGGATAGGCATATACGTCAGGAAATCGATACACGGGTACGTCCGAGTGTGGTCGCATCGGCTGTACGTGTCTGGCGAGCACGATAGAATGCGCTGTCCCAAAACTATGCTACACATTTGCAAGAACATCGGCCGATATGACATGGAATTGCTGCAAAGGCAATATGCTCGGGCAATTCAAATCCTTGGTCTGCCGGCGGATATCAACATAGCTCAAGCGCAGCCTTCAGATCTCTGGGACATCCAGAAAGGACTGTTTTTGGATCCTGGTTCTGGTCTCAACACTTACTTTGTACTGACGGTGTCAGCTAATGAATATCACACAGCATTTCGTGCGGTACTTGCTTGTTCCACTATGGGTTTCCCAACATGTGTGATGTGGAGCGAACAAGATCAAGGGTGGGATCAAGTATGCCTTTTCCTGAGCCAGGCCGAGGAGGTTACCGACTACGTTTGTGTCGACTATCTACTACGAGATTTTGTTCCAAAGGAAAAGTGGAATGTTACGGCTGCAACATGTGATTTCATAGATAGAAGGATCGGCTATCATATCACACTTGAAGCTAGGCTAAGCAGGGCTATCGTCGAAGGTTCAGATGGATTCTCTGTTGAGCTATCTAAACGGTTACGGGACGTACTGCGAGGAAACGAGAGCAATGCTCGCTAGACCAGCTAATGGCGGGCCGACATCGGCGCGTCAAGCTGTCAGTGCCTTTGAGCGCGATAACTTGGCATAATCTAATTTGGGCATGGCTTGGCAATGCGGACCGTGCGGAGAATTTGAGTGCGCTCGAGGGGAAGGTGGTTTTGCAACGAACGTACGGAGGTCGTTGTCATAAGTTCTTGCACCTTCCTAATTAGGAAATTAAGCGACTGCGCACGCGCAATCACGGGTGCGCAGCTATCGGCCTACCCCACGTAAATTTAGGCACGATCCCGCTACAAATGCGTAATTTTTAGCACTGCTACATAAGCTGTAATACCGGCTGCGTAAATTACAGCACTAATAAATTTTAATAAATTTTAAGTTAT
>Ga0307515_10008048_pt1 | contig 20659 bp, 16 predicted proteins | sample 17_EM_MG_FD_194513 | JGI IMG/M metagenome (GOLD analysis project Ga0307515, IMG submission 194513) | Populus trichocarpa ectomycorrhiza microbial communities from riparian zone in the Pacific Northwest, United States - 17_EM | ecosystem: Host-associated > Plants > Roots > Unclassified | place...
TGCTGGAGCAAGACCCCAAGATGCGGCAGCAGCTCATCGACACGGGCATCGAGAAGGGTATCGAGAAGGGCATCGAGAAGGGGGTGCTGGAAGGTCGGCTCACCGCGACACGCGCCTCCCTGCGCCGCGTGCTCGCGGGCCGGCAGCTCGCGCCGAGCAAGGACGACGACGCACGCATCGAAGCGTGCACCGACCTCGCGACCTTGGAGCGCTGGCTCGACCGAGCCATCACCGCGGTCCGCGTTTCGGACGTGCTGGGATAACCGACCCTGTCCATGCCGGTCGGCGGTGCTCGAGCGCCTTCGCCGCGGCGGGCTTGCCGCGGCGGCGCATTGGTGACGATGATCGTGACCGTGGCATCTCGCGTCCACGCTAGCGCGGATCTCGCCGCGCGGGCGCGAATTCCGACACGAGCGCAACGCGGATGCCAGGCGCGGCCTGCAGACCCGCGGCCGGGAATCGATCCGGCCTACCGGTAACCGGCGGTCACGCCACCATCGACACAGAAGTTCTGGCCCGTCACCCACGACGACTCGTCGCCGGCGAGATACAGCGCGCATGCCGCCACGTCATCGACCGTGCCAGGTCGACGAATGAGGTGCATGTTGAGGACGAAGTCGCGCATCTCCTTGTCCATCGTCGCCGCGGTCGCGGCGGTCGTGACGAACCCCGGAGAGATCGAGTTGGCCCGGATGCCGTGGGCTGCGCCCTCCGCGGCGAGCACGCGGGTCATCGCGATCACGCCGCCCTTGGCGGCCGCGTGCGCGACCTGGCCCATCGGCGCGATCCCCCGCATCGCCGCCAGCGACGCCGTGTTGATGATCGCGCCGCCGTGCGCCATCAGGTGCTTCCACGCGGGTTGTGTTGTGTGAAACACGATGTCGAGCTCGACGTGCATGACGTGGCGCCACAGCTTCAGATCCATCTCCGCGAACGGTGCGAAGCCGAAGCCGGCCGCGTTGTTGTAGAGCACGTCGATGCCACCGAGTCGTTCGGCGCTCTCGTCGATCCAGCGCCGTGCAGCATCTGGATCGGTGAGGTCGACGGCGCTCCCGGAGGCGTCGTGGCGCTGCTCGCGCAGCTCGGCTGCGCTGCGCTCGGCGGCGCCTTCCTGGAGGTCGCAGCCGATGACCCGCGCGCCTTCGCGTGCGAACAACGCCTGCGCGGCCTTCCCCTGGCCGCCTCCCGTGCCCGTGATCAGAATGCGCTTGCCCTCGACGCGGTTCATGGCTTCCTCGCTGTCCCCGTGAGCCGCGGCAGCAAGCTCGACGCGGTCTCGCCGAAGACCTTCTGGCGCTCGGGAGCGCTGAGCGCCTCGGTGTGCGCGAGCTGGCGTCGGCCCGCGATCGCCAGGTCCCGCCGCAGGTACGGGAAGTCCGATCCGTACAGCACACGATCGATCCCGACGACGGATCGAAGCATGGCGAGCACCGGGTCTCGCCACGACAGCGCCGTGTCCCAGTACAGCCGCCGAAATGTATCGGCGGCCGTACCGCGGTTGGCGTGGTCGGGAATGACGCCCATCTCGTCGACGATGCCGAATCGCGTCGCGAGGTACGGAACGGTTCCACCCGCGTGTGAAAAGATGTACTTCACGTTCGGAGTGCGCGCGAACGTATCGCTGTAGTGAAGCTTCGCGATCGCGCGAGTCGTGTCCGCGACGAAGTCGATCAGCGAGTCGGGCAACCCCAGTTCGTGTGCGACCGGATCCGGCGACGCCGTCGGGTGCACGAACACGACCGCTCGACGTCGCTCGAGCTCCTGGAACACGGCGTCGAAGCGACGGTCACCGAGATAGATCCCGCGCGCATTCGAGAACAGCACGACGCCGTCGAGCTTCAGCACATCGAGCGCATGCGAGAGCTCGGCGAGCGAGCCTTCGACGTCCGGCAGCGGCAGACACGCGAAGCCACCGAACCGCTCGGGGCGCGCTTGCACCAGCTCCGCTGATAGCTCGTTGCACCGGCGAGCGAGCGAGCGCGCCCTCGCATCGTCGCCCATGTGGACGCCGGGCGTGCTGATCGACGTCACCGCGACGTCGATCTCGGCCTGGTCCATGAACGCGAGGGTGTCCTCGCGGGACCATGCAGCTGGCGTCACTCCGCCAACGGGCCCGTGCGCCTCGTTGGTCTCGCGCCAGAAGAAGTCGGGCAGGATGTGATGATGGATATCGATCGTGAACGGCATCGCTTCCTCACCGGCTCCCGAGGATCATCTCGGCGGCACGACCGCCGATCATGATCGATGGCGCGTTGGTCGGCCCGGACGGGATGGTCGGCATCACCGACGCATCGGCGACGCGAAGACCGCGCAGACCGTGAACGCGAAGCTGAGGGTCCACGACGGCATCCGCGTCCGTCCCCATCCTGGCGGTTCCGACCGCGTGCCCGAAGCTGGCCGCGCCGTTCCGTGCGAGGTCCTCCAGGTCGTTCCGCGTCTTCGCACCCGGCCCCGGAACCACCTCCGCTTCGCGCAAGCCATCGAGCGCTCTGTGGTTTCCGAGCTCGCGAGCCGCTTCGATCGCCTTGACGATCGCCGCGAGATCCTGGTCCGTTCCGAGGTGATTGGCCTCGATGATCGGCGCGTCCTGCCAGCGCGCGCTCGCGAGACGTACACGACCGCGGCTGGTCGGTTGCACGAGCGCCGGCGCGATCGTGAAACCTTCGCCGGGCGGAGCACCGAAGCGCGCGGCAGCCTCCGGCGTCGCGATCGGCAGCTGCTCGAGCACCAGGTTGATGTCGGTGTCGCGCGACGAGACACCGCTGGACAGATAGACCTCCGCTTCGACCGCGTCGCTATCGGCCGGCCGGTCGGGCATCTTGCCCTTGTACGTGTAGACGAGGCCCGAAACGATGACGTGGTCCTGAAGGTTCTGACCGACACCTCGCAGGTTCGCGACCGCCGCGATGCCGAGCTGCTTGAGCTCCTCGGCGTTTCCGATCCCCGAGAGCATGAGCAGCTTCGCGCTGTGGATCGTGCCGGCGCAGACGATGACCTCGTTGCGTGCTCGGGCCGTCTGCTCCACCTTGTCCGCGCCCACCAGGCGCACGCCGACGGCTCGGTCGCCTTCGAACACGATCTTCGTGACGTTGGTCTCGGTCAGCAGCCTGAGGTTCTTGCGGTCGAGGTTCGGTCGCAGGAACGCGCGTGCCGCGCTCACCCGTGATCCATCGGCGGCGATGTTCATGTTGATGTAGCCGGCGCCCGCCCGCATTGGCCCATTGACGTCGTCCAGGATCGGGAAGCCCATCTGCTTCGCCGCCTCGAGGAACGCAGGCGCGGTCGGGTGAGGATCGCCCGGCCTCCGGATGTGGATCGGCCCACCGGCGCCGCGCCATTCGTTGGCGCCGCCTTCCCAGTCCTCCTGGGCCTTGAACATCGGCAGCACGTCCTTGAACGCCCAGCCCGTCGCGCCGTTGCGCGCCCACCCGTCGTAGTCGCGTGCCATGCCACGCGCCCACACCATCGCGTTGATCGAGCTGCCGCCGCCGACCACATGACCGAGAGCCATGTTGAACTTTCGGTGGTTCAGCTGGGCCGTCGGCGCGATCGGCACCGCCCAATCCAGCGGGCCTCCGACGTTGTAGAACCAGATGCTCGGATTTCCGATCGTCGGCGCCGTGTCTGCCGGACCCGACTCGACGACGAGCACGTCTGCGCCGGTCTTCGAAAGCTCGCCGGAGATGACCGAGCCAGACGCTCCGGCGCCGATGACGATGTAGTCGTATGACTCCTGGGCCTGATTGCTCATATGATTCTCCCCGTGTGGAGCCTTCAGAACGGGTACTGGCGCTGGCCGCTGTGCGAGTTGATCCAGATGACGTCCTGGAACTCCTTCAGGCTGTCGGGGCCAGTGCGTCCCCAGCCGCTGTCACGCACGCCGCCCATCGGGGCGTGGATCTCGTCGTTCACCGTCGGCGAGTTCACGTTGACGATGCCGGCGAGCACCTTCGGAGCCAGCTCGAATGCCCGGTACGTGTTGCCGGAGAGGATCGACGACGTGAGTCCGTACAGCGTGCGGTTCGCCGCGTCGACCGCCTGCTCGGGGGTGTCCACGACCTCCACCACCACGACCGGGCCGAAGGTCTCCTCGTTCGCCAGCGCGCAATCGAGCGGAACATTGCCGAGGATCGTGGGCTGGTAGATCTGGCCCTCGAAGCGGCCGCCCGCAAGGAGCTTCGCGCCCTTCGCGACCGCCTCCTTCACGCGCTCGTCGACCAGCTTCACGGCGGCGGGCGTGATGAGCGGCCCGATGATCGTCTTGTGGTCGAGCGGGTCGCCCGAGGGCAGCGTCGCCGTGCGCGCGGCGAACTTCTCGAGGAACTCGCCGGCGATCTTGCGCTGCACGATGATCCGGCGCGTGTTGAGGCAGATCTGCCCCTGGTGAAAGAACGAGCCGAACGTGGCCGTACGCACCGCGTAGTCGATATCGACGTCATCCAGGATGATCAGCGGATTGAAGCCACCGAGCTCCATCGTCGTGCGCTTCAGGGTCTCGCCCGCGCGCTTCGCGAGCAGCCGCGCGGTCTTCACGCCACCGATCAGGTTGATGACCCGGACATCGGGACTCTCGAAGAACACGTCTGCGATCTCCGAGGCCGCGCCCGGGGCATGGGTCACGACGTTGATCACGCCTTTCGGGAAGCCGGCCTCCTCGGCGATCTCCGCGAGGATCAATCCGGCGGAGATCGGCGCCAGCTCCGATGGCTTCACGACGACCGTGTTGCCGGCCGCCACCGGTGACAGGACCGCACGCCACGACAACACGTTCGCGCCGTTCCACGGCGTGAAGCTCGCAACAACGCCCAGCGGCCTGCGAACCCCGATCGAGTGCACGCCCGGGACGTTCGACGCCAGCACCTCGCCTTTCGGCAGGTACATCCAACCCGCGGCCTGCTCGATCGTCGCCGCGACGAGATCCTGCTGGAACGTGGCGAACGAGATCGTGCTGCCGGTCTCGAGCGCCAGGATGTCGGCGATCTCCGTGCGGCGCCGCTTCACGACCTCCGCGGCCTTGAAGAACAACCTGGCGCGTTCGGCGGGCGTCGTCTGCGCCCAGGCCGGAAACGCGCTGGCGGCGGCGCTGACCGCGAGCCGAGCCTCGTCACGGCCGCCCGCGGGGACCCGGGCATACAACGCGCGGTCGTAGGGCCGGTACACGTCGAACACCCGATCGCCTCCGGCACTCCTCCACTCCCCATCCACGAAGTACTTGTAGGTCTTGACTCCATTGATCTCAGTCATGCTGTTTTGCGCCGACATCGCTGTGCTCCTTGGATTGGTCGCTGCGTCACCGGTTGCGGGTCTTGCCCCGTCGACATCTCGACTCGTCCTCGCCGAGGCCGTCGCCCCACCGCTTCAGCAACGTGCAAGCCAACCCGGCGAGGTGCGATGTCGAACAGTTGGCGCTGCGGGCCTGCCGGATCTCCAGCAGGTGTTGGCTGCGCAGCAAGTCGTCGGGAGTTACACGCCGACGTCCTTGGTCACCTTCGGGACTTCGCCGAAGTACCAGGCGATCACCTCACGGGCCCCATTGGCCAGGGGGGACTTCCAGTCGCGGAACAGCTCCGTGAGGACGGCCAGCGCCGTGTTCGGTACCGCCCCGGCGTGTGACAGACGCTCGATCGCCGTGCGGTGAGCGATCTGCGACCTCCCTCCCACCGCATCGGTCACGAACATGACGTCGTAGCCGTCCCTCAGCGCCTGGACGACGGCGAACGCGAGGCAGATCTCGGTATGGAGGCCGCCGACGATCAGACGCTTGCGCCCGGTGTTCTTCACCGCCGCGCTGAACGCCTGATCTTCGAACGCATTCATCGACGTCCGGTCGATCGGCGGAACTCCCGACAGCTCCGAGAGGATCGCCGGGACCGTCGGCGAATTGATCTTGTACTCGACCCCGACGGTCGAGAGCACGATCGGCATGTGGAACGCCTTGGCGGTTCTGGCCAGGAGACGGACGTTGAGCTCGGCCAGATCCGCCCGCGGCTCCGAACGGATGGTCTCGAACATCTCCTTCTGGTAGTCGATCAGCACCAGAGCGCAGTCTTCATGAGTCCAGACACCAAGTGCATTGTTCACGATCGTGCTCCTTGTCTTGCCGACGGTCGCCGTGTGCCGGGGCTCGCTGTTACCCGCGCTGGCTTCGCAGAGCGCTCAGCGCACCGCTCCAGGCGATCACCTGGTCGAGCATCCGACCGACGTACTGGTCTTGTCCAGGGGCTGGCTTGAACATCGAGAAGTTCTCGAAGTCCGTGAACAACGAGAGCCCGACCTGCGCAGTCACGGTTGCCACCTGGAGTGAGGCCATCACCAGGCGCAGGTGTTCGATGGCCCGAGCGCCCAGGCTCGCGCCATAACCGATGAATCCTGCAGCTTTGTTGGCCCATTCCTGGTGAAGGAAATCGATCGCGTTCTTGAGCGCCGCGCTCGGGCCGTGGTTGTACTCGGGCGTGACGAAGACGTAGCCGTCGAAGGCTGCAATCTTCGCCGACCATGCACGCGTGTGAGGATGGCTGTACTTCCCGGATGAAGCCGGCGCCGGTTCATCGAGCAGCGGCAGCTCGTATCTCGCGATGTCCACGAGCTCGAACTCGGCGTCCTGGCGCTGTCGCGCGACTCCGTACGCCCATTTGCTCACAGCCTCGCCGAGTCGGCCGGGACGAGTGCTACCAAGTACGATTGCAATCTTCAGCATGGCACTCCGTCGCTTCGTTCACGGTATGGCGCGTCCGCACGCAAATAGTGCGCCAGCTCAACAGGTTGGATCCGCGCGAGCTGATGGCTGCCGGGGCTGGCGAAGTCTCGCCAATCGGCGAGAACCTGGACAGCAAACGCCGTTCAGGCCCGGAAGCGGTTCTTGTTGATCCCCAGCGCGCGGATCTTCGATTCGAGCGTCGATCGCGGTACGCCCAGACGGGCGGCAGCTCCAGATGTACCGAACACGCGACCACCGGTGGCGCGCAGCGCGTCCTCGATGGCGGCTTTTTCGTGGGCCGCGATCGTGCTGGGCAGCGCGAGGCCGGTGGTGGCCACCGGCCCGACCGAGAGCCAGCTCTCGTCCACTGTGAACTCGTCGGTCTCGGACACGATCACGGAGCGCTCGATGACGTTTTGCAGCTCGCGCACGTTGCCGGGCCATGGATAGGCCTGGAGGTCCGCGAGCGTTCGCCTGTTGATGTGCCGGATGCTCTTGCCTGCCTGTCGCGCGTAGCGATCGACGAAGTACTCGACGAGCAGCGGAATGTCGTCGGCTCGTTCGCGCAGCGGTGGCACGACGATGGGGAACACGTTCAGGCGATAGAACAGATCGGCGCGGAACGTCCCGGCTTCGACCGCGGCTTTCAGATCTCGGTTCGTCGCCGCGATCACCCGAACATCGACGCGGATCGGGGTACTCCCGCCGACCCGCTCGAACTCGCGTTCCTGCAGCACGCGAAGCAGCGCGACCTGGATGTCCATCGAGAGCTCACCGATCTCGTCGAGAAACAGCGTCCCGCCGTGGGCCAGCTCGAACCGACCGATGCGCCGCTGGGTGGCTCCTGTGAACGCGCCCCGCTCGTGGCCGAACAGCTCCGACGCGATGAGCTCTCGTGGCACGGCGGCGCAGTTCACTCCGACGAACGCGCGGTCGCCACGCGCGGAACGCCGGTGGATCGCACGCGCCACGAGCTCCTTGCCGGTACCGGTCTCACCGCTGACCATGACGGTGCTCTGGCTTCGAGCGACCTTGGCCACGCGCGCAAGGACCGGCTGCAGCGCTGCAGACGTCCCGATGATCTCCTCGAACATCGACGCCTGGTCGATGTCTTCTCGAAGCGTGACGTTCTCCTGCCGCAGCCGTTCCTCGGCCCGCTTGCGATCTTCGATGTCCGTCAAGGCGTGATACCAGCGAACGATCTGTCCACGGTCGTCCCGCACCGGGTTGAAGCGCGCCAGGAACCAGCGGTACACACCGTCGTGGCGGCGCAGCCTCAACTCGAGCTCGTGCTCCGAGCCTCGGTCCTCGGCCACGGCCTTGCTGCGAACCACCCGCTCGAGATCATCGGGGTGAATCTCGTCCGCCAGGCTGGCGTTCTGCCACTGTTCGAGCGTCATCCCGAGATACGCGAGCGCCACGCGGTTGATATGGATGTGCTCGCCCGAGGCGCCGACCACGGAGACGAGCTGAGGCGCGAAGTCGAGCATCTGCCGGAGCTCGCTCTCGCTCTTGCGCAGCGCGTCGGTCAGCTGTTGCTGCTCGGTGACATCCATCGCCGTCCCCAGCAGCCCCGCGTCGTTGGCCACGGGCACACCGACGCACCGCACGTATCGCACCGCGCCGTCCGGTTGAACGATGCGCTTCGTGAAGTCGAAATAGCGCGGGCTCGCCGCCAGCTCTTGCATCTGCTGGGCGAGGGACTCTCGATCGTCGGGATGCACGAGAGCCAGGTATTCGGAGATGCTGGGTGGCTTGCCAGGCGCAAGCCCGTGGATCGCGAATAGCTCCGACGACCAGTGCTTGAAGCCGTTCGCATCGAACGCCCAGCTCCCCGTGTGACCGAGCCGCTGGGCCTCCGCCAGGTAGAACTCTGCGCGCTTGCGATCGTCGATCTCCAGGTTCAGTCCGATCCACAATACAATCGTTCCGTCCTCCGCACGGAGCGGCTCGGCGCGACTGAGGAACCAGCGATAGATTCCATCGGCACCCCGATTCCGAAACTCCACCTCTCCCCCGCGTCCCGTCCTCAGACAGTTCGCCCACACGCGGCGCGTGTTCTCGTGGTCGTCCGGGTGCAGGAACACGAGGTGGGAATCCCAGGCCGCGCCCGTGTCGATCCCGTGGCGAAGCGGATGGTCACCCGGGATCTGGTGGTACTCGGCGTTTCGCACGTTCACGAAGATGACGCCACCTGCTCGCGACGCGTACCAGGCATAAGCCGGCACCTTGTCGAGCGTGGCGTGTAGATGGGCAAGCAGCTGGTTCGGGATGTCGCTCATGGGGCCCCTTGCGTGAGTCCGTCGAGCTTCGAGCGGTTCTCGAGTTGTAAGCAAGCGTACGAACGACAACACGGTGTTTCGATCCGAAAACACCGCGCTCGCCGGCCGGGTGATCCACCGGCGTTCTGCACGCGCCACTGCGCCGAGGACATCGCGCTGCTCATCGAGTACTTCGCGCGCGCCAGAAACGCGCGCGAGCGTTCGGTGCTCCGTACGCGGGGAATCAGCAAGAATCGCTACCCCGCGTGAACCGAGTTTGCTGTCCAGCTTCTCGCCAATTGGCGGGAGTTCGTCAGCCCGCAACACGTAGCTCGTGCAGGGGCAAGGTGTGGGGGCCGGCGCGCCGCTTGCGTGGCGACGTGGCGAAGCGCGATGCTGTCGAACATCCGAGGCGCCGGGCTGGCCGATATTCTCGACGAGGTCGCCTCCTGGCTGATCACGGGCGTCGAGGACACCATGTCCCCGACGACCGTGGCCCTGCCGTTGCGCCGCACGATCGAGCGTCTGCCCGGGCTGATGGGTGACCTCGTCGAGCGGCTGCGCGCCGGTCGACTCGACGAACCGGAACAGCGGACGGAGCTGCCGATCCAGTTCGACATCGCACCGCTGCTGACTGCGCTCCGCCTGCTCAAGCAGTCGATCTACGCGCTGATCGACGAGCGGCAGGTGCCGGTCACGGCGCGCGACGTGCGCATCATCGGCGACTGGTTCGCCGCGGTGGCCGAGTCGGCGCTGGCAGCGGAGAACCGTCGCTTCGCCGACATGCTCGACGCGATGCCCGATCACCTGATGCTCCACAACCGGGACGGCTTGCTGATCTACGTGAATCGCGCCACTGCCGAGGTGGCGAGGTGGTCGGCCGGTCTGACCCCCGAGGAGGTGCTCGGCCGGCGGGTGATCGACTTCGTGCGTGACAAGGCGTTCGGTCGGATGGTCGACGACAACATCAAGCGCGTCCTCGCCGGCGAGCTCCTCACCGAGGAGTTCGTGCTTCCCCACCCCGACGGGGGCCGCTGGAACGAGCACCACGTGCTTCCGCTCCATGGTCCCGATGGCAAGATCGAAGCGATCGCGACCGCCAGCCGCGACATCCACGCCCGCAAGAAGGCCGAGGCGCGGCTTCAGCTCCTGTCGAAGCTGGGCGAGCTCGCCGAGACGATGGAGTACGAGCGCGTTCTCGAGGCCGTCGCGCACCTGTCCATCCCCGAGCTGGCGGACTGGTGCATCATCGACATCTTCGAGAACGGCGAGCTGCGGCACGCAACGGTTGCCCATCGCGATCCGGCGAAGGCCGACCTCGCCAGTGAGTTGTTGCGGTTCCCGGCGCAGCTCCATACCCAGCCGTTTGCAGACCACGTGCTGGCAGGCAACTCGTTTCACGTCGCCGACCTGAAGGAAGCCATGGCGAGGGTCGACCCGAAGTTCGCCGTCATCCTGCAAGAGGTGGGTGCGCGCTCGTGTCTGCTGGTCCCGTTCCTCGTGCTGGGCAAGGCCGTTGCGCTCGCGGTGTTCCTGCTCACGCCGGAGTCGGGACGGCACTACGACGCCGAGGACCTGGCGTTGGCGGAGGAGATGGCGCGGCGCGCGGGGCAGATCATCGAGAACGCGCGGCTGCACCAGCAGGTCCAGCAGAGCGAGGCGCGGTTTCGCGTCGCGCTCGAGCACGCGAAGATCGCCGTCGTCGAGACCGACCTCGAGCGGCGGATACGCTGGATCTACAACACGCGGCTGGACGTGCGCGATGGCGAGCTCATCGGCAAGACGGCGAGCGAGATCCTCGGCGCCCAGATGGGCGCGGCTCTGGACGAGCTCCAGCGTCGCGTCCTCGAGACCGGAGAAGGCGCGCGCGGGACCGTCAGTGCAACCAGCAACGGCAAGCCGCAGCACTTCCTGGTCCGCTACGAGCCGTTGCGCGGCGCAGGCGGGATCGTGGGGTTCACCGGCGCCACCGTCGACGTGACCGAGCTGAAGGAGGCGGAGGAGCAGCTGGCGCGCGAGCTCGGCTTCCGCGAGCGCATGATGGGCATTCTCGGGCACGACCTGCGTAACCCGGTGAGCGCGGTGCTCGGGTTGGTCGGGCTGATGCACCGGGACGACGCGATGAGCGACAAGGCACGCGAGGCCCTCGGGCTGATCGAGCAGTCAGCGCGCCGGATGAACGAGATGATCAACACGCTGCTCGACTTCACGCGATCGCGTTTCCATGGCTCGCTGCCCGTCGCGGTGGAAGACATCGATCTCGGCGAGCTGGTCCGCGGTGTCGTGGCCGAGCTGCAGGCTGCCCATCGCAGACGGGAGATCGCGCTCTGCGCGAGCGGGAATCTGCGCGGCCGGTGGGATCCGGGGCGCATCGCGCAGTTGCTCTCGAACCTCGCGGCCAACGCCTTGTGGCATGGCGCGCGCGAGTCCCCCGTGCACGTCGCGCTCACCGGAGGCCACGAAGCCGTGCTCTTGAGCGTGACCAATCGCGGACCGGTGATCCCGCCCGAGCTCGTCGATCGACTGTTCGAGCCGTTTCAGCAGGGCACGGACAGCGGCAGTTTCGGGCGCGGCCGGCTCGGGCTCGGCCTGTTCATCGTGCGCGAGATCGCCCGTGCCCACGGCGGCGCGATCGACGTGCGCTCGTCCGACAACCTCACCACGTTCGCCGTCACGCTGCCCCGGACTGCTCCGCCTGCGTAGGCCCGACGCCAGGGTCGCTTCATTCCTTGGTCATTCCGTACTTCCTCAACCGGTCGTAGAGCGTCGCGCGATTGATTCGCAGCCGGCGCGCGGTCTCCGACTGGTTGCCGCCGGACGCCTGCATCGCGTGGCGAATCAGGTTGCGCTCGAAGGCTTCGACCTGCTCGCGGAACGACGGCCCTCCTTGGCCATCGCCATCGGCGCTGTCGGCGCTCTCTGCCGGCGCAAGCAGCGCCTCGCGACCGACGGTCCGCGTGGTCGCGAGCGCGATGCAGCGTGCGATCGCGTTCTCGAGCTGGCGGATGTTGCCAGGCCACGGTTGCTGCTCCAGCTGCTCGATCAACTCGGGCGTCACCTGGACGACGTAGCCGAGGCCGAAGCGCTCGGAGTACTTGCGCGCGAACTCCCGTGCGAGCATCGGGATGTCACTGCGCCGTTCGCGCAGCGGCGGCACCGTGAGCTCGACGACGTTGAGCCGGTAGTAGAGGTCCTCGCGGAACCGCCCGGCCTTGACCTCGGCCGCGAGGTCTCGGTGCGTCGCGGCGATCACGCGGACGTCGACGCGCTTGACTTGCGTCGATCCGATCGGCTGGACCTCGCGTTCCTGCAGCACGCGCAGCAGCTTTGCCTGCAGCGCGAGCGGCAGCTCGCCGATCTCGTCGAGGAACAAGGTGCTGCCGCTGGCCTGCACGAAGAAGCCGTCATGCGATGCCACCGCGCCGGTGAATGCGCCGCGCGCGTAACCGAACAGCTGCGCTTCGGCGAGCTCGGCCGGAATCGCGGCGCAGTTGAACACGACCATCTGCTGCTTCTCGCGTTGACTGTTCGCGTGAAGCAGCGACGCGACGAGCTCCTTGCCGGTGCCGGTCTCGCCGCGGATCAGCACGGTGACGTCCTTGCTCGCGACGCGCGACACCGCATCGAGCACGCGCGACAGGGCGGGGCTGCGGCCGATGATGCGAACGCCCACCGCCGCCTCGAGCGCACGCTCGCGCTCGGCGAGCCGGAGCCGCCGGGTCTCGGCGGCGCGCTCGATCGTGTAGAACAGCTCGTCGTTGTCGAACGGCTTGCGGAGGTAGTTGTACGCACCCTGCATGAGCGCCCGCACCGCGAGGCGTTCCGAGCCCTGCGACGTGACCAGGATGAACGGCAGCGCCGCGTTGATCACCCGGATCTTCTCGAGCAGCTCCATGCCATCCATGTGAGGCATCGCGTAGTCGGAGACGACGACATCGATGTCGTCGAGCATCGTGACTGCGTCGACGGCCGATTCGGCGGTGACCACCTCGAGGCCATGACCCTCGAGAATCCCCTGCATCACGAAACGCATCGCAGGCTCGTCGTCCACGACCAGGACCTTCGTCATCTCGCCGTCTCGTATCGCAATCCGTATGCCACCGCCGGCTCCCATCCTCTCGGCTACTTGCTCGCGGGCAGGCCGGCACCCTGCTGGGATTCCGGCAGCTGACCGGCGGCCCGGCGGCACGCATCGGTGCGTCCTCGACTGTCCAATGCTTCGCCATTGGCGGCATATCGCCAGGATGGCGGCGGTGACAACTCCTTGAATCCAGCATCTTGCGGTGGACCGGCAATTGCACTACCTGGGCGTGCCCGCGCGCGTGGCGCCCACCGGGCAGACCCAAGGAGAGCTCGCATGAAAGCCGTCAGATTGCTCGAATACGGCGCGCAGCTGGTGTTCCTCGATGTAGCGGCACCGACGCTCGCGCGCGACGAGATCTTGGTGAAGATCAAGAGTACCGCCGTCAATCATCTGGATCTTGTCAAGGCCTCCGGAGCGGCAAGACAGATACTCCCGATCGACCTGCCGTGGATACCTGGTCATGAGTTTTCAGGGGTCGTCGAACAGATTGGCAGTGACGTTGCGGGGTATGTGCCAGGTGATGCCGTGTTCGGTACCAGCGAGATGGGCGCGTATGCGGAGTATCTGGCTGTCAAGCCAGCGACCATCACAAGGCAACCATCCAACCTCTCGTTCGAGGAGGCGGCATCCGTGCCGGTGGCCGCCCAGACTGCGTGGCAGGGACTCTTCACCCACGGTCACCTGGGAAACGGACAGACGGTCCTGATCCATGGCGGTGCCGGTGCTGTGGGCGCCTATGCGGTGCAACTGGCATCGCATGCCGGCGCCACCGTCATTGCCACGGCAAGCGGCGCCGATGAGGCGTACCTCAAGTCCATCGGGGCCGGCCAGGTCATCGATTATCGAGCGGCGCAGTTCGAGAGGGTCCTGCGAGACAAGGTCGATGTGGTCTTCGACTTGATCGGTGGCGATACACAGAAGCGTTCGTTCCTCGTCCTCAAGGAAGGCGGCCATCTCGTCGCTACCACCCAGCCGGTATCGCAGGACGAGGCCGCGAGGCACCGTGTGTCGGGCGCGATGATGAGGCTCGCGCCGTCCGCCGACGGGCTCGGCAGAATCGCGCGACTGCTGGAAGACGGGACGATACGACCAGACGTCGCGACCGTGTACCCGCTCCAGGATGCGGCCCAGGCATGGAAGGACATCGCCGGCAACCTGTCGCCCAGTGCGGCGGGACCGGCAAGACGCAGGTCACACGGCAAGATCGTGCTTCGTGTCGCCTAGCGCCACGATCAAGGAGATTCAGACATGACGAGCGATCGAACGATTCTCATCACCGGAGCGACAGGCAATCAGGGCGGCGCGGTCGCGCGGGCGCTCCAGGGCAGCGGGTTCCAGCTGCGCGGCCTGACGCGCACGCCGGACAGCGAGCGGGCGGCGGCGCTGGCGCGCCACGGCGTCGACGTCGTCAAGGGCGATCTCGATGACGAGGCGACGCTGCGCCGTGCGTTGGCCGGCGCGTGGGGCGTCTTCGCCGTGCAGAACACGCTGGAGGCGGGGGCAGAGCGGGAACAGGCGCAGGGCCAGCGCCTTGCGACGCTGGCGCGCGGGGCCGGCGTCGAACACTACGTCTACACATCCGTGGGATCGGCGCACAAGCAGACGGGCATCCCGCACTTCGACAGCAAGTGGAGCATCGAGGAAACCGTGCGCGGCCTCCGCTTTCCCTCACATGTGATCCTGCGTCCGGTGTTCTTCATGGAGAACCTGCTGGCGCCCTTCAGTCTCCAGGGCTCCACGTTGGCCTGGGCGCTCGGGCCGGGCACCAAGCTACAGATGATTGCGGTGGACGACATCGGCTGGTTCGGCGCGCGCGCGTTCACCGACGCCGCCGGCTTGAACCGCCGCGAGATCGATCTCGCGGGTGACGCACGGACGTTGCCGGAGGCGGCGGATTGCGTTCGCGCAGATGCCGATCGAACAGGTCCGGCAGTACAGCAAGGACACTGCGTTGATGCTGCAATGGTTCGACCGTGTCGGCTACAGCGCCGACATTGCCGCCCTGGAACGCGAGTTCGGTCGCACGCTCACGAGGCTCCCCGACTGGGCACGCCACCACGCGCGACCCGATGGGCGCACGCCGTGAGTGTCGTGTTCTTCAAGGCGCCCGATTCGCCGCCAGCGCTTCGGTCAGAAACGCAGCCAAGGCATCGAGCGCCAGCGCCGATGCCTTGACGGTGCCGACGTTGGCGGGGAATCCGTGCGGCATCCCCATCCACACGTCAAGCCTGGCATCGACTCCGGCGGCCACGGCGCGTTCGACGTACCGGCGTGAATCATCGAGCAGCACCTCGTCGTCTCCCACGTGAATGCGGATGCTGGGCAAGCCGGAGAACCGCGCCTGCAGTGGCGACGCCATCGGATGGCCCGGATCGGCGGTCCCCAGGTAGGCATGCAGCAGCTCCGCCACCTGCGGGCGCGTGAAGAACGGATCCGCATCCGCACGCGTCTCGTAGGTGTCGCCGGAGAGCGATAGATCGGTGACCGGGGACATGGCAGCCACACCGACCAGCGTCGTGACGCGCGAGGCGAGGACGAGCGCGAGGTTGCCTCCCGCAGAGTCTCCCGTGACGGCAATCCGCTGAAGCCCGGCCGCCTCGAGCCCGCGGTGACACGCAAGCACATCCTCCACGGCGGCCGGGAACGGATGCTCGGGCGCCAGCCGATAGTCCGGGATGAAGGCTTGCGCTCCCACGCGCGCGGCGATGTGCCCGACGAGATGCCGGTATGCCCTGGCGGTGCCCAGGTTGAACCATCCGCCATGCAGGTGGAGGATCGCCTCGTCGGACCGAGCATGCGTGGCACGGACCCAGAGGCCGGGGATCCCGCCGACCGTGCCGGCTTCGAACGCCACGTCGTCGCGCGGCTGGACGCGCTCCATGACCGCATCGAACGGCGCGCGCGCTTCGATTCCACGCGCCAACCCCTTCGTCGGGCTCACCATGGCGCGTACGGCGGCCATGATTGCCGCGTCCTCGGGGTCGAGCGGATGTGTGGCGATCACGGCCGGACCGCCGATCTGTCAAGTACGATGGTAATTCTGACCATGGCTCTCCGTCGGTTCGTTCACGGGCGGTCTCGCTCGCGGGATATCCAGGTGCGGATGTACCGCGGGCAATTGCGCAACACGATCCCGTCGCGCACACAAGCGCACAGGAAGCGAATGGCATCCTCGTCGGCGCCGACCAGATCCTTGAGGTCCAGGACGAGAGTCCGACCGAGGCATTCTTCGTCGAGCGCAGCAGCGAGCTCCACGAGGTTGTCGGCCCGGAGGCGCCCACTCACCGTGAGGACCGCGTCGCCGTTGTCTGTGTACTGAATCTTCAGCACCGACCATCGCGCGTGACAACGCAAGCGGCGCGCCGGCTCAACACGTTGAAGCTGCTCGAGCCAGATGTCGCCGGCTGGCGAACTCTCGCCAATCGGCGAGAAGCTGGACAGCAAACGCCGTTCAGCTGCGGAAGCGGTTCCTGGCGCAGCATCGCCCTGCGGCCCAACCGGAACGCGCCCAGGTCAGCTGAGCGGCACCTTGCGGAGCCAGTCGATCAGGAAATCGCGAAACGCGATCACCTTGCGCGAGACCTGTCCTCTCGATGGATACACCAGGTACAGCGGCACGTTCAGCGAGCGGTTCGCGATCGTGACCTGCTCGAGCTTTCCGCTGCGGACGTACGGAGCCGCGAAGTAGTTCGGAAGAAACGTGACTCCAGCGCCCTCGCTCGCGAGCTCACGCATGAACGTGAAGTCGTCGCACACGAAGCGAACATGCTCGCGCGGCACCTTCCAGCGCTGTACCGCGGTCGCCAGGAGGACCCAGTCGTGGTCCGGTGCAATCGCTTTCGGTTGCCCGCGCCGAGCGATATAGGAGGGTGCGGCGTAGAACCCACCGACGACTTCGCCGAGGCGGCGCACGGCAAACATCGACTTGCTGATCCCGAGATGCACGGAGCGGATCGCGACATCGAAGCCTTCCGCGATGAGGTCGACGGTAGCGTTCGTGATGCGAAGCTCGAACGAGACCTCTGGATACCGAAGTGTGAATTGTGCGAGTAGTTCCGGGAGCACGACGGCACCAAAGCCTGCAGGCGCAGTGACGCGCAGGACACCCGAAGGCTGCTCGCCGGGTTCGGGCAAGTGACCGATGGCTTCGTCGAGAGCACGAAGGTGCTTTGCGGTGCGCTCGTAGAGCGCGGTACCTGCCGTCGACAGAGCAACCGCGTGGGTCGTCCGGTGGATCAGCTCCGCGCCGAGCAGCTCCTCGAGGTCGGAGATCGCGCGGCTCACCGTTCCCTTGCCGATACCGAGCCGGATCGCAGCCTTCGAGAAGCTCTTCGCCTCTGCCACTGCGATGAAGATCGCGAGCAGATCGTAGTCGAGTGGTGCCTTTGGCATGGGAGCAGCGCGTACAGTACGGCGTTCTCGCTCGACGTGCGAACCGCAGCGTGTCGTCGCCGCGAACTCGACGGCCGATCGCCCTGGCTTCACCCCTGATCCCTCCGTGCCGACAGGTTCGCGAGGATCGACGGATGCGACCGCTTGAGCTCGGAGACCAGGTCGCGAGGCGAACGCGTGACCGTGAACTCGCGAGGACCGAGCTCGAGGAACGGCCACAGCGGCTCGCGGATGCGCGAAGGCAGAACGCCGTCGAGATACTCCAGCGCGGTGCCGCGCAGGACGCGGTCATCGGTGCCGAGCGCCTGCAGGCTGATACGCAGCGGCTCGGCCGGCAGCACGAGCCCGAGCAGCGTGAACACGTGATCGAGCGCCGTGGCGGAGCGCTGCTCGAGCACGCGATGGACGAGCTCGTCGGATCCGGAGCCTTCAAATCCGTCGAGCAGGCGGTAGCTGCGCCAGATCCGGGTGTCCACGCGCACCTCGCGCTCCACGGCGTCGAGGACTTGCACGTCGGTCGCGGGCACCGCGTGGCCGGCGTCGCGCATCCGTACGAGCGCCTTGCCGGCCGGAATCGGCAACTCGGTGCGCAGCGACGGCGAGACCGGCGTATCGCGGATCTGCGCGGCAATCATGGCGTGGCCCGACGGAGCCTCGAACACGGTATTGCCCGTCAACAACCAGTACGCGACCGCGCCGAGCGAGTAGATATCGCTGCGCGCGTCGTAGCGGGCGTGACTGGCGCTCTCGGGCGCGAGGTACGCCGGCGTGCCCCACACGCCGTGCTCCGAGGTGAGCGCTGGATCCTTGGTGATCTGACGGACGAGCCCGAAGTCGAGCACCTTGAGAAAGTCGAGCTCGAGCCCCATCACCGCGGCAAACAGGTTCGCCGGCTTGATGTCGCGGTGAACGAGACCGCTGGCATGCGCCTCGGCCAGCGAGGCGGCGGCTTGACCCAGGAAGTGGGCGACGCGCTCGGCCGGCTGCGGTCCGAAGTTCTGCACCAGCGTCTCGAGATCGAGCCCGTCGAGCAGCTCCATCGCGTAATACAGGTCGCCGTCGCTGGTCTCGCCGAAGTCGTAGACCGCGACCGTGTGCGGCGATTTCAGCATCGCCGTCGCCTGTGCTTCCTGGTGAAACCGCCGCGTCAACTGAGCGGGGTCGACCGGCGATGCATCGGCGGCGGCGTGCAGCCGCATGAGCTTGATCGCGGCGGGGCGCACGAGCGCGCTGTGCCTGGCGCGCCAGACTTCGCCCATGCCACCGTATCCCAGCTTCTCGACCAGCACGTACGCCCCGACCTTGCGAGCGTCCGCGACCTGGCGCCCCAGGCCGTAGATCACGTGGACCGTGATGACCGTGAACGTTGCGCCGATCACGCTCATCCCGAAGTCGAGCGCGATACCCAGATCGTTCGGCCATGTCCGGTGACCGAGCGCGATGTGAAGCACCAGCGCGAGGGGGCCGGTGAGCGCCGAGCCGTACGCGACCAGCGTCGTTCGCACCGGTCGCGTCGGAACGAGCGTATACGTCATGATCCACATCATCGTGCCGGCCGTGCCGCGGCCGATCTCGGGGCCCTGCTCGAACCAGGCGATGCTGAACGCACCGACGAGCTGATACACCGCGCCGATCGCGAGCACGCGCCTGGCCGAGAGCCTCGACCGCGTCGCCGCGATCAACAACAGCGAGCCTGCGAGCGGCACCGCGAGCGCGTCGAAGTCGCGAGGCATCTGCGCGGGCAGCCGGACCAGCCCGGCCTGCTCGAGGCGCAGGATCACCATCACCGCGGCGGTTGCGATCGCATACATCCCGGCCAGCAGCCGCAGGCGCGGCACCGCGGTCTGCTCGGTCGTGGTCACACGCGAGTCGCGGATCTCGCGCACGGACGCGGTGGCCGGCCCGTCCGGCATCAGAACGTTCCCGTGATGAACAAGCTGGACACGCGCGCGCCGGGTGACAGGGCCATGGCCCAGTCGCGCGTTCGTTGGCCCGATGCGCGCGCGTCCTGATAGCGGTAGATCAGGTACGAGGTCGTCGCGCCCAGCAGCGAGCCCGCGGCGATATCGGACACGAAGTGACGATCGTGGTAGACCCGCTCGCCGGCGACGAGCGCCGCGCCCGTGAACATGCCCGCGTACGCGAGCGCGTGGTCGCCCGGTACGTGGTCGTGAAGGTAAAGCGCGCTGTACGTGGCGATCGCGAACGCCCTCGTCGCGTGCCCGGAGGGAAACGATTCGGCCCTGGTCGAATCGCTGTTCGCGGCCGTCCAGTCGGGGCGGTGCCGCCCGAACACCGGCTTGACGATGGAGACCACGAGCGAGCTCGTCGCCATCGCTTCGACCAGGCCCTTGGCGTGATACCAGCGAGACGAGTCGTCGCTTGTCGCGACGTAGAGTCCGGCGACCCCGACGCCTGCAACGGCCAACGACCAGCCCGGGACCTCCCAGGACGACGGCGCCGCGCCACCTTCGCGAGCGTCGAACAACAGCGGCGTGGAACGCGGTGTCACACCCTGGTCGATCGCGAGGCCGGCCACGAGCGGAATCCACAGCAGCGGGACCGCGCCACCGTCGTACAGGTACGACCGGTCGGGCTTGCCACCCCCGCCATCGGCGCGCGCATTGACGGCCCGCAGGGTGACGAGCAGCACCCAGAGCGTGACCTTCACGACTTGCTCCCGGCGATCTGGTCGTGCAGCCGGCCGACGCGAGCGACCAGCGCGAGCCACGCGAGCGTGATGACGATGTTGACGATCGCGAAGCCGCGCGCGCCCACTCCGAGATGGACGAGCACGTACACGACGCCCAGGCCGGCGATGACATCGGCGATCCGGAACACGAACGTGTCGATCGCGGCCTTCCCCTTGTACTTCGCGTCGCGCGACGTCGGCAGGAACATCGCCTGGCGGACCGTGTTGTGAAGCGAGTAGTCGAAGCTGTTCTCGGCGGTCTTGGTGACGCGAATCATCGAGGCGGTCGTGCGCCCGAGGAACACCAGCCAGCTGCCGAGGGCGACCAGCGGCATCACGAACAGCGCGCCGCGCACCCCGAGCGCGTCGAGCAGCCGCGCCACGAGCAGGCCCTGGATCAGCGCGGATCCGATGTTCACCGCGCCGTAGTACGAGGAATAGAACGAGGCGATGTACGCGCCGCGGTCGGCGACCGCGAGACTCGCGTCGGTGACCATGCTGCCGACCACGTACTCGCCGGTGGTATTCACCAC
>Ga0307515_10008049_pt1 | contig 20658 bp, 15 predicted proteins | sample 17_EM_MG_FD_194513 | JGI IMG/M metagenome (GOLD analysis project Ga0307515, IMG submission 194513) | Populus trichocarpa ectomycorrhiza microbial communities from riparian zone in the Pacific Northwest, United States - 17_EM | ecosystem: Host-associated > Plants > Roots > Unclassified | place...
GGCCCAATTTGCACCTCTTCCCGGGCTATCCCCCCGTGCGCAACCGCCGCACTCTAATTCTTCGTCCCCGTATTTCCTCGCAAACCCTTGCCTGACTTGGGTTTTTTGGTTTTCGGTCTGGCACTAACTACTGCGGGCTCCGTGTGAACCTGAGGTAAGCCCGCTCGAACGAGGTGTTTTCAGCGCTTTGGCGCCCTGCGTCAGGGCGCGGTAATGCGGGTGATGCCGCCTCGCGTCAGCACATAGAGCGCACCGTCGGTGCCCACCAGCATGTCGACCGGGCTGTCTTGCACGCTCGAGAAGGCATAGGCCGCGTAGCCGTTGGCGGGGTCCAGCCGCCCGATGAAGTGGGTGCCGTATTCGGAGAAGAAGTAGTTCTTGCGGTAGCTGGCCGGGAATGGGCCGCTGGCCGGGTAGAACGTGCCCCCGGCGATGCAGAAGCCGACGAAGAAGCCGCCGGTGCCCGAGCCCGCAGGGTTGGCCGCGCCGTGCCGGTAGGTGAACAGCGGGCTGGTGATGCCGGCGTTCGAGGTGAGGCCTTCGGTCGACGGCCAGCCGTAGTTGGCGCCGGCGGTGCCGAGGTTGATTTCTTCCCAGGTGCCTTCGCCCACGTCGTTGATGTGGATGCGGCCTGTGACGGGCTCCACCGCAAAGGTGAAGGGGTTGCGCAGGCCTCGCGCCCAGATCGCCCGAGCCAGGCCGGTCTGCGTGGCGTAGAAGGGGTTGTCGGTGGGGACGCTTCCGTCGTCGTTCACGCGCAGCAGCTTGCCCAGCGGGATGGTCAGGTCGGGCGCATTGGCCGACCGGGCGTTCTCGCCCACGCCGATGTAGAGCTTGCCGTCGATGCCGAAATGGATGGCGCCGCCGTTGTGGTTGGTGGCGCTCGACAGCGTGGGCAGGTCGACGAGCTTCTGCTCGGGTGTGGTGGTGCTGGCCACGTCGCCGTTGGCCATGAAGCGGCTGATGCGGTTGTGCGACCCGCCTTCGGTGCTGGTGTAGTGCACGTAGACCCAGGGCGTGGTTGCGAAGTCGGGGTGCAGCGCCACGCCGATCAGGCCACGCTCGCCGTTGGCGTCGACCGGCAGGGTGACGAAGGGCGTGGCCAGCATCTGGCCGTTCTTCACCACGCGCAGTTGCCCGCCTTGCTGGGCGACGAAGAGCCGGCCGTCGGGCGCGGTGGCGAAGGCCGTGGCGCTGCTCAGGCCGGTGATCCAGTCTTCGTTCTTGGTGAAGCCCTGCGGCAGGTCGGGCCCATTCACGCGCACCGTGGCGCTCGACCACGCCGACAGGTTGCCCGCGGCGTCGCGGGCACGCGCACGCACGATGTGCTGGCCGGACGGGTAGCCGCCGGTGGCCCAGCTCGCCTGGTACGGCGAGGCGGTGTCTTCGCTGCCGACGATCACGCCGTCGACCTGGAATTCGACGCCGGCCACACCAACGTTGTCGGTCGCTGTGGCGGTGAGCGTCACGGTGCCGGTCAGTGCGTCGGCGAAGTTGGCTGGCGATGTGAGCGTGGCAACGGGCGCCTGGTTGTCGGGGCCGGTGGCGGCTGTCACGGTCACGGCGACGGTTGCGCTGGTGGTGGCGTCGCCGTCGTTGTCGGTGGCGCGGGCGGTCAGGTTGTGCACGCCTTCAGCGCTCGGGGTCCACGAGAAGGCGAACGGGCTGGTGGCGTCTTCACCGAGCGGGGTGCTGCCGTCGAAGAACTGGACCTTGGCGACGGTGCCATCGCTGTCGGCGGCCGTGGCCGTCAGTGTCATCGGTGTTCCGACCACGCCGTTGGCGGCTGCGCTCAGCGAGACCGTGGGCGGCTGATTGGTCACCGCACCCTGGTCGGTGAAGGTGGCGGTGTAGGTGGTGGTGGCGGTGGGTGTCGAGATGGTGTGGGCGGCGGCCCCGCCGTCGCTCCAGTTGGCGAAGGTGTAGCGGTGGCCGTTGAACACCTGTTCGGCGGCAACCAGGTCGCGCTCGATGCCTTGCACGCCGGTGAACACGTGGGGCCCGGTGATCGGCTGGCCGTCGAGCGTCAACTGCAGGCCGGCGGGCACCGTGGCCAGCGTGACCTGCGCCTTGCGCGGCAGCACGTCGCGCGTCACCTCGACCACGTGGCCCGCGCTGTCGGTCGCGGTGAAGTGAAAGCGGTACCAGATGTTGTCGGACACCTCGCCGCGCACCGGGATCGTGACGCTGCCGCTGCCGCCCGCCGTGGGCTGCTGGAACGGGTGCGTGTGCGTGTCGTGGTGCAGGTCGGCGCGCCAGCTCAGGGCGCTTGCGCCGAGCGTGCCGTCTTCGGTGTCGGTGGCGCTGCCGGTGAAGGTGAGCGTGTCGCCGGCCTTGAAGGTCGCGCCCTCGGCCGGGCTGGTGATGACGGGCACCGGCGGCTGGTCGATGGTGGTCGACGGCGGGGCGTCGTCGCCACCGGAGCCGCAGGCGGCCAGCAGCAGGGCAAGCGCCGGCATGGCGCTTCGAACGACCGAATGCATGTTCATGTCTCGCTCCTGTTGTCGCATGGCCCGCGAAGACCAGCTGCCGCGCATGTGGCGCGTTGTTGTCGGGGCACTGTAGCGCTAGGGTTTGTCCGAGGCGGCCACAGGGTTCAAGCGCTGCCATGCTTGCTGCCAGACCGATTGCTCGAAATTGTCGACTCAGCTTCAGGAACCTCTGTGTCCAACGCAGCCGCTGCCCCAACTCGCCCGCACGAGCGCATCTGGCCGGCACGCCTGCCGCGCGAGCTGGTTTTGCCCTCGACCAGCCTGTGGGCCAACCTCGACGTGAGCGCGCGCCGCTACCCCGGCAAAGCGGCATCGGTGTTCTTCGGGCAGGCAACAACTTACCTCCAGTTGCACCGGCAGGCCGACCACGTGGCCGGCTGGCTGCAGAGCGTGGGGGTGAAGGCCGGCGACCGCGTGGGCCTGTTCATGCAGAACTGCCCGCAGTTCGTCGCCGCGTTCTACGGCATCCTGCGCGCGAACGCGGTGGTGGTGCCCATCAACCCGATGAACAAGGCCGACGAGTTCCAGCACTACATCACCGACCCCGAAGCACGGGTGGTGATCTGCGCCGCCGACCTGGCCGCGATCGTCGAGACGGCCAACACGGCCGTGCCTGCGGCCAGGCGCCTGGGCCACGTGCTGGTCACGCGTTATGCCGATGCCATGCCCGATGCCGACCGCATGGCCCCTGAAGACGCGCCCTCGGCACCGCTCGAAGCCTGGCTGCGCAGCGACCCGGCACTGCCCGCGCCCGGCCAGGGCAGCGCCACCTATGCGCGCTGGAACGACGTGCTCGCGCAGGCATTGCAGCCCGGCCCGCACACCGCGCAGCCCGACGACCTGGCTGTGCTGCCCTACACCTCGGGCACCACCGGCAACCCCAAGGGCTGCATGCACACGCACCGCACCGTGATGCACAACACCTGCAGCGGCATGCAGTGGTCCCATGGCGGGCCCGAGGTGGTGAGCCTCGGCGTCGTGCCGATGTTCCACATCACCGGCCTGGTGGGCATGTCGGCCGCGGTGTTCTGCGGGTTCACCGTGGTGCTGATGCCGCGCTGGGACCGCGAGGTCGTCGGCCGTGCGATCTCGCGCTACAAGGTCTCGCACTGGACCTGCATCCCGACGATGGTGATCGACCTCTTCGGTAGCCCCAACTACAAGAGCTTCGACCTCTCCAGCCTGCGCTCCATGAACGGCGGCGGCGCCTCCATGCCGGCGGCGGTGGCCGCGCGGCTCGAGAAGGAGTTCGGCATCGTCTTCGCCGAAGGCTACGGGCTCACCGAGACCTCGGCTGCCACGCATGCGAACCTGCCCGAACGGGCCAAGCCGCAGTGCCTGGGCATCCCGATCTTCGGCGTCGACTCGCGTGTGGTGGACCCGGTCACCTTGCAGGAGCTGCCGCCTGGTGAAGTCGGCGAGATCATCAGCCGCGGCCCGCAGGTCTTCAAGGGCTACTGGCGCCAGCCCGATGCCACCGCGGCCGCCTTCGTCGAGTTCGAAGGCAAGACTTTCTTCCGCACCGGCGACCTGGGCCGCATGGACGAAGAAGGCTATTTCTTCCTGACCGACCGGCTCAAGCGGATGATCAACGCGAGCGGCTTCAAGGTGTGGCCGGCCGAGGTGGAGATGCTCCTGTACAAGCACCCTGCGGTGCAGGAGGCCTGCATCATCGCTGCGCGCGACGCCTACCGCGGCGAGACGGTCAAGGCCGTGGTCGTGCTGCGTGCCGAAGCCAAGGGCAAGACCAGCGAGCAGGACATCACCGACTGGGCACGCGACCACATGGCGGCCTACAAGGTGCCGAAGATCGTGCAGTTCGCCGACAGCCTGCCCAAGTCGGGTTCGGGCAAGGTGATGTGGCGCCTGCTGCAGGACAGGGAATAACGCCCCCCAGTCGCTCCTCGCTCCTGCCTCCAAGGGGCGCCACCCTTCGGGCCGGGGAACCCGTCCTTCGGGCGTTGCTTGATGGATCGCTCGCCGGTGGGCGACGCGTTACCGAACCAAAACTGCAGTGCCGCCGGTGCGTCGTCGGCCATGGTGCTCAGCGCGCCAGCTGTTCCCACAGGTAGGTGAACTCCAGCGCCTGCTTGTGCGCGCGTTGTTCGTTGTCGGCCGCGCCGCCGTGGCCGCCTTCGATGTTCTCGTAGTAGAGAACATCGTGCTTCTGCGAGAGCATCAGCGCGGCCATCTTGCGGGCGTGGGCGGGGTGCACGCGGTCGTCGCGCGTCGAGGTGGTGAAGAGCACGCGCGGGTACTTCACGTCGGCTTTCATGTTCTGGTACGGGCTGTACTTCGAGATGTAGGCCCATTCTTCCGGCAGATCGGGGTTGCCGTACTCGGCCATCCACGAGGCGCCGGCCAGCAGCGTGTGGTAGCGGCGCATGTCGAGCAGGGGCACCTGGCAGACGACGGCGTTGAACAGATCGGGGCGCTGTGTGAAGGTGGCGCCGACCAGCAGGCCGCCGTTGCTGCCGCCCATGATGCCGAGGTGCTTGGGTGTGGTGATCTTCTGCGCGATCAGGTCTTCGGCCACGGCGATGAAGTCGTCGTAGCTGCGCTGCTTGTTGGCCTTCATCGCGCTTTGGTGCCAGGCCGGGCCGAACTCGCCGCCGCCGCGGATGTTGGCGATAACCAGCACGCCGCCGCGCTGGTACCACGCGCGGCCGTAGCCGCCCGAGTACCACGGCTTCATCGAGATCTCGAAACCGCCGTAGCCGTAGAGCAGCGTCGGGTTGTTGCCGTCGGGTTTGGCACCCTTGGGCCAGACGACGAAGTAGGGCACTTTGGTGCCGTCTTTCGAGGTGGCGAAGCGCTGCTCGGCACGCATGCCCGCGCTGTCGAACAGAGCGTCACGCGACTTGAACAATTGACGCTCGTTGTTCGCGGTGGTGGCGAGGTAGAGCGAGTCGGGCGTGAGGAAGTCGGTGTAGGTGAGCCAGTAGGTTTCGGCCAGCGGGTCGTTCTTGATCTGCGGGTCGTAGAGGCCGCTCACGCCGAGGGCGCCAGGGAAGGGCGCGGCAATCTCGCGGCGCGTGAACTTGTCGCCAACCTTGTGCCACTGCTCCAGCTTGCCGGCCACGTTGTCGATGATGTTGAGCAGCACGTGGTCGCGCGTGCTGGTGTAGCCCGACAGCGAACGCGTGGCCGTGGGCGTGAACAGCGGCGCCAGCTTGCGCTCGCCCTTCAGGTACGCGGCGGCGTTGGTGTGCAGCAGCGAGCCGCTCGGGAAGCTCGTGTCGCCCACCTTGAGCTCGCTGCGCAGGTGCAGCAGCATGGTGTCGCGCATGAAGCTGGGCGTGGCGTCGCTCGGGATGTCGAGCAGCACCAGCTTGTCGCCCTGCTGCAGGAAGGTCTTGCTGTTGAAGAAGTCGACCGAGCGGACGAAGAGGGTGCGCTCGAAGCCTGGCGTCTGGTCCACGCTGACGGAGACCGACACGTCTTTGCTCTCGCCTTCGAACACCGTGGTGGCCTCGGCCAGCGGCGTGCCGCGCTTCCAGCGCTTCACCAGGCGGGGGTAGCCCGAATCGGTCAGCGAGCCGGGGCCGAAATCGGTGCCGACGTAGAGGGTGTTCTCGTCCAGCCAGTCGACTTCGGACTTGGCTTCGGGCAGCGTGAAGCCGTCTTTCACGAACTGCTTGGTGACGGTGTCGAACTCGCGCGTCACCTTGGCATCGGCGCCGCCGCGCGACAGCGAGACTAGGCACTGCCTGTAGCCCGGCGCCAGGCAGGTGGAGCCGGCCCAGACCCAGTTCTCGCCTTCGGCGGTGGCCAGGGCGTCGAGGTCGAGCACCGTTTCCCAGGCCGGTTGCGGTTTGCGGAACTCAGCCAGCGTGGTGCGGCGCCACAGGCCGCGCTTGTTGTTCTCGTCTTGCCACAGGTTGTAGAGCCAGTCGCCGCGGCGCGCGACCGCGGGGATGCGGTCCTTGGCGTTCAGCACTTCCAGCATCTGTGCCTTGATCGGTGCGTATTCGGGGCGTGCGGTGAGTTCGCTCTGCGACAGCGCATTGCGCTCGCGCACCCAGTTCAAAGCTTTCTCGCCTTGCACTTCTTCCAGCCAGGCGAAGGGGTCGGTGTTCGAAGCGGCAGGTGTTTGTGGCATGGCGTGGGAGGTGATCAGGAGGGAGAGGGCAGCGACGCAGCTGCGCCAGGCGAATGGAGTCATACGTGCAGATCCTGGGTTTCGGGGTGGCGCTCCATGTAGGCGCGCGTGTAGTTGCACAGGGGCTTGACCTTCAGGCCTTGTGCGCGGGCGTGGTCGAGCGCAGTGCGAACGAGCGCGGCGGCGATGCCGCGGCCTTCGAGCGACGGGTGCACGACGGTGTGGGTCAGCACCAGCACGCCCGGGTCCAGCCGGTACTCGGCCGTGCCCATGTGGCCTTCGACCGTGGTCTCGAAGCGGTGCTTGTCGACGTCGTGGCGAATGGCGAAGGACTGGGCGGTGTCGGGCATGGTTCAGTCAGGGCGGCGGGAGGCGGCGGGTCGCCGGATTATTGAGCCTTCGCGAAGCCGTGCCTCGCGGCAGGTCATGTGGCGGCCAACGCGGGCTCAGGCTGGATTCAGCCGCTGCGGTGCGATCTCGATGCTGCGTGAGCCGTCGCCGACCCACACCGCGCCGTCTTGCACCGTCACCTGCAGCTGCATCGTGCGCTGGGCGAGCGTGGCCAGCGCCTGGCTCTGCTCGGCCGGCACCTGCCACACGGCGATGTTGCGCGCCCGGGTGATCTTGGTGGCGATGCCGCTCCACCAGATGGGCGTGCTGTGGCTGAAGCTGTAGACCACCACGCGCTCGGCGCGCGGGCTGGCCTTCATCAGGCGCTTGTCATCGGGCTGGCCGATGTCGATCCACTGCGTGATCTGGCCGGTGAGGTCTTTCTGCCACAGGCTGGGCTCATCGGCGTCCCACAGGTCCTTGGCGAAATCGAGTGCGCCGTGGTGGTCGTCCACCGGGGCGTTGAGTGCGAAGGCGAGCAGGCGGATCATCATGCGCTCGTCGGTTTCCGACGGGTGGCGCGCAATCGTCACGTTGTGATCGCCATAGACGCTGCGGTCCATGTCGGCCAGCTGGAGCTGGGCTTTGTAGATCGTGGCTTTGATCGCCATGAGAGTCAGTCGAAGCTAAGTGCGGGCGATTTGAGCAGATATTCCCGCCCGCACCGGCTTCGCTGAAAAGCGCCTCCCGGCGCTCGTCTTACCAGCGGTCGGAGCGCATCAGCGGCGCCCATTGGCCGTCGCGCTTGCGGTACACGCTGATGGCGCCGTAGCTCTGTTCGCCTTCGGCGTTGAAGCGCATGCTGCTGGTGATCGGCGAGATCGGGTCGACGGTGTGCAGCTTCTCGCGCAGCACCTTCGGGTCCACCGAATCCGCGCGGCGCAGCACATCGGCCAGCACGTACATCGCGTCGTACGCGTAGTGGGCGCCCCACACCGGGTCGGCCTTGTAGGCGTCGTTGAATTTCTTCAGGAAGCTCGCACCGGCGGCGAACTCGAGCGGCTCGAGTGCGCTGGAGGTCACGTACAGCGTCTTCATGTCGGACGGCGCCTTGACCAGCTTTTCGGTCTTCGACGAATTGGTGGTCAGCACCGGCAGCTCGGACAGGCCGGCCTCTTTCAGCTGCTTGAACAGCGGCAGCAGCTGGTTGTCGCGCAGCACGCAGATCAGCGCTTGCGGCGGCTCGGCCTTGAGTTTGCCGATCAGGTCGGTGAAGTCGCTGGCCTTGTTGTCGACGCCGAGGTTGACCGTGATCTTGGACTTCAGCTTGCCGAAGCCTTCGTTCAGGTCCTTGCTGATGGGGCGGCCGAAGCTCGTGTCTTCATAGATGATGGCCACGGACGAGGCCTTCACGTTCTCGCTGATGTAGCTCACGATGGCCTTGGCCTGCAGGCCGTCATTGGCCAGCAGGCGGAAGGTGTTGCCGGCACCGAGCGCCATCAGGTTGCTGGCGGTCGAGGTGAAGAGCTGCGGAACGTTGCCTTCCTTGTAGATCGGGATGGTCACTTCGGAGATGTCGGAACTCAGGTGCCCGATCACCGCGGTGACCTTCTGGTCGACCAGTTGCTGGGCAACGACCTTGGCGGTTTCCTTGTCGGCCTTGTCGTCGACGGCCACGATCTCGATCGTCACCGGCTTGCCGGCGATCCTGTAGCCAGCGGCGTTGAGTTCGGCAGCGGCCAGCTTCACGCCGTTGAGCACGTCCTGGCCACGCGCGGCCGACGGGCCCGACAGGGGCTGGGCCACACCGATCTTGATGCTGGGAGGGATGCTCGGGCCGCAAGCCGCCACCAGAAAAAGACTCGCCAGGGCGGCGGTGGTGCGAAGACGGGTCGATTCGAAAACAGACATGTTCATTTCCATTATTTCAAGGCGCCAACGCGGGAGTGGCCGGCGCACTTTAAGCGGTGAGTCAGGGCGTCTAAGGGTTTTCCTGCGCACGCAGACGTCAGTGCTCACAACTTTTCAACGTTTGGAGCCTGCTTGTGCGTTCCTGGCGTGACAATCTCACGCTCAAAACCGGAGTCGTTGCCCGATGAGCATGAAGAAATTCGAGTTGGAGAAGATGCGCGGACTCAAGGTGACCGGGCAGATGAAGGCTGCCGGCATCCCCAGCCGTTTCGCCGAAGGCGCCGGCGAGGTGCTCGACAAGCGCGAGCGGCGTCTGCGTGACGCTGCCCTCGGGCTGGTGCCCTTCGCGTGCAAGCTGCCGAGCGAGCTGGCGCGCCGCCTCAACGAACGTGCGGTTTCTCACGAAGGCGGCATGAACGCCTTGCTGGCCGAACTCCTGACCCAGGCGCTCGACGGGGCCGAGCCCAAGGCCGCTGCCAAGAAGGCGGCCGCCAAAGAAGTGCCTGCCGCCGAGAAGGAAGCCGCTGAGCCCGCGGCGAAGAAGAAAGCCGTCAGCCGTAAACCGTGACCACCTGGTAGCCCAGTGCGGCGAGTTCGCCGTCGGGCGACCACAGGCGGGTGGCCTGGTTCGAATAGCCGCCGGCCGCGGCGAGCACGTCGGTGTCGGCGCGCCACCAACCCTCGGTGGCTTGGGGCAGGGGGCGCAGCTCCAGTTCCCACGACACCGAACTTGCGGGCGTGGGCTGGGTGAACTGCGACAGCAGGGGCGTGGGCGGCACGTCGGCCAGCAGCACGGTGAGCAGCTCGGTGTCGATATCGCCGGCGGGCTCGCCTTTCAGCTGCAGGTGAATGCAGTTGGCCGTGCTGGGCTTGCCGGTGAATGGCACGCCGCCTCCAACAAAGCGCATGTCCATGTGCTGCGTGAAATTCGGCACCACGCCCGGCGGCAGTGTGCGTGCGGGAGTCTCTTCGGGCTCGGTGGCCACCGGCGGTCTCTTCGGCGACAGCGGCGCCACCGCGGTTTCACGCTCCGAGCCGAACACGCCGAGCAGCAGCGCGGCTGTCTGGCCCGACTGCTGCACCAGGGCCTGGACCTGGCGCACGCTCTTGCCTTCGCGCAGCAGGTTGACCACCACCTCCACCGGCCCTTGTGCCACCGGACCGATGAAGCTGGCCTGCAGGGCACGCAGCTTCACGTTGCCTGGCCACGCGCTGCCGGCCACGTCGCGCATGGCCTGCACGGCCATCACCGAGATCAGGCCGCCGAACGAGGTGCGGCCTTGCAGCCAGTCGGCGGGAACTTCGAATCGAACGCCGCCTTCAAAGCGCGTGCGTGCGGCCAGAAGAGAGGCCAAGGGCGTGAACGTGGGCATGGGCAGCGAGCGGAGGGGAGATGCCGCGATTATTGGGGTGGCACCGAGCTTGCGCTGCCACGCGGGCGACAGGCGGCCAGTGGCATGATGCCGGCCGCAAACATTGAAGGATCAAGACATGAGCTTTGCGACATTCACCACCACCGCACGCGGCCTGCTGCCGCTGGCTGCCGCCGTTGGCCTGGCGCTGGCCGGTGCCTCGCTGCATGCGGCCTCGCCCAAGCGCGAAGCCACGCTGGGCGGTGGCAAGGGCAGCGGTCCGATCATGAGCATGGCGCAGCTGCGCACCTGCATGGCCCAGCAAAGCCGCATCCAGGGGCAGAACGACGAGATGGCCAAGGCGCAGCAGCAGCTGACCACCGACCGGGCCGAGATCGACCGCAACTCCGCCGCCCTCAAGGACGAGATGGCCGTGCTCGACCGCACCAGCGAAGAAGCGGTGAAGGCCTACGTGGCCAAGGCCCAGGCCCACGACAAGGTGATCGACGACTACCAGGCCCGCGTGCCCCAGTTCAACACCCAGGTCGAGGCTTTGCAGGCGCAGCGCGCCGCGTACGCCAAGGACTGCGAAGGCCGCCGTTATCTGGAAGACGACTACAAGGACATCAAGGCCGGCAAGTAGAGGTGAGGGGTGAGAGCTTGTCCAGGGTGTCTCTAGGGGATTACCGCCCAGGGGGCCCCACCTAGAATCTGCGCGTCTCCAACCCCGAGAAGCGCCATGACACTTGCCACAAGCAATCCCCTGGTGCAGCCGTGGAATACACCGCACGGACTGCCTCCCTTCGCTGAAGTTCGCGCCGAGCACTTCAGGCCCGCCTTCGATGCCGCGCTGGGCGAGCACCTGGCAGACATTGACGCGATTGCGTCCTCGAGCGAGCCGCCCAGCTTCGAGAACACCGTGGCGGCACTCGATCGCAGCGGCCGCTTGCTGGCGCGGGTGGAGGCGCTGTTCTACAACCTCGCCTCCAGCGAGACATCGCCTGCGCTGCAGGCCGTCGAGCGCGAGATGGCCGCGCCGCTGGCCGCGCACAACAGCGCGGTCTACATGAATGCGCGCCTGTTCGAGCGCATCGACACGCTGCATGCGCAGCGCGCCACGCTGGGCCTCGCGCCCGAGCAACTGCGCCTGCTGGAACGCTTTCACCTCGACTTCGTGCGCGCAGGCGCCAAGCTGGGTGGTGCTGCCCAGAAACGTTACGCGCAAGTGATGCAGAGCCTGGCCGAGCTGACCACGCGCTTCGGGCAGAACGTGCTGGCCGACGAATCGGCCTACCGCCTCGTGCTGCGCGGCGAGCGCGATCTGGCGGGCTTGCCCGATTTCGTGTGCGCAGCGGCCCGGCAGGCTGCGGTCGATCGCGGCATCACCGATGGCTGCGTCATCACGCTGTCGCGCTCGCACATCGTGCCCTTTCTCACCTTCTCAGACCGGCGCGATCTGCGCGAGCAAGCCTGGCGCGCCTGGGTCTCGCGCGGCGAGCACGATGGTGAGCATGACAACCGGCCGGTGGCGCGCGAGATCCTCACCTTGCGCAACGAGCAGGCTCGCCTGCACGGCTACGCCTGCTATGCCGACTACGCGCTGGCCGACACCATGGCCGGCACGCAGACCGCCGTCGGCGAACTGCTGCAGCAGGTGTGGGTGCCGGCCAAGGCGCGCGCGGAGCAAGAGCGCCAGGCGCTGCAGGCGCTGGTGGTGTCGCGCAACGAATCGCTGCAGATCGAGGCCTGGGACTGGCGCTACTACGCCGAGAAGGTCCGCCAGGCCCGCTATGACCTCGACGAGGCGGCCGTCAAGCCCTACTTCCCGCTCGACCGCATGGTCGAGGCGGTGTTCGATTGCGCGCAGCGGCTCTTCGGCGTGCGCTTCACCGCGCGCGCCGACTTGCAGGCCTATCACCCCGACGTGAAGGTCTACGAGGTGCGCCAGGCTGCGGACGACAGCCTGGTCGGCATTTTCCTGCACGACAACTTCGCGCGGCCCACCAAGCGCAGCGGGGCGTGGATGTCGCTCTACCGCAGCCAGTCGCGCAACGGCGCCGGCGCCGACGTTGGCGAAGCAGCGGCCGAAGGCGTGCTGCCCATCGTCGTCAACAACAACAACTTCGCCAAGGGCGCGCCGGGCGAGCCCACGCTGCTGAGCTTCGACGACGCGCGCACCTTGTTCCACGAGTTCGGCCACGGCTTGCACGGGCTGCTGTCGAGCGTGACCTACGAGCGCCTGTCGGGCACCAACGTGCTGCGCGATTTTGTGGAGCTGCCGTCGCAGCTCTTCGAGCACTGGCTTAGCGAGCGCGAGGTGCTGAAGAAGCACGCGCGCCATCACCTCACCGGCGAGCCGATCCCCGACGAACTGATCACCAAGCTCGAAGCCGCCAGCAAGTTCAACCAGGGCTACGAGACGGTGCGCTACGTGGCCTCGGCGCGGGTCGACATGGCCGCGCATGCACTCACCGCGAGCGAAGGGCCGGACATCACCGCCTTCGAGAAGGCCGAGAACGAGCGCATGGGTTTGCCGGCAGCCGTCGGCATGAACCACCGGCTGGCGCACTTCCAGCACTTGTTTTCCGGCTCGGGCTATGCGGCCGGCTACTACGTCTACCTGTGGGCCGAAGTGCTCGACGCCGACGGCTATGACGCCTTCACCGAAGCCGGCAACCCGTTCGACGCTGCCGTGGCCCAGCGCCTGCGCCAGTTCATCTACGCAAGCGGCAACAGCCGCGAGCCGCGCGAGGCCTACCGTGCCTTCCGTGGCCGCGACCCGTCGGTGCAGCCGATGCTGCGCGAGCGCGGTTTGCTCGCCGAAGACGCGTTGACCTGACGGCTATCGCGCGGCAGGCGCCAGGTCGACCAACATGCGCTCCTGCCGCTGTTGGTCGACGATCTGCAGCGCGCGGTAGTCGCCGCGCGGCAGGCTGAAGATCACGCAGGGCTGGGTGATCATCGTGGCCTGCATGCCGCCGGGCTCGGGTTGCTTCCACAAGCTGCTCACCGTGAGAACCCGGGTGTCGAGGCGGACGGTGGCGGCCGTGACGCCGATCTGGTAACCGGCGCTCGGCTGCTGGCCCATGGAGAGCAGCATCACCATGCTGCTGGCGAAGTCGACCGTGGGCGCGGGCGGCTGGTCGGCCCCAAGCATGCGGCCGCCGGTGATGATCCGCGTGAGCGAGGCCTGGTCGGGTATCGGGTGCACCGAAGGCTGCTCTTTTCCGCACATGTCGCTGGCGTGGATCGTGACCGGGTGCAGCTCGATCGCGCCCGGTGGTTGCGCGCCGGGTGCGGCTACCTGCGCCTGGCAGGCGCCGAGCAGCAGGCAAGCCGATGCGCTGAGGCCCAAGGGCCGTGATGTCGATGTCATGGATGTTCAGTGCAGGCGTTTGATGGAGATCGGTGACGCGGCCCGGTTTGTGCCGAGGGCACTGGCCCCGATGGAGGTCGTGTACCCGCCGAAGAAGTCGAGGCCGCTGCGGTTGGCGTTCACGGTGATTGTGACCGGGCTGTCGAGGCTGAGGTAGGCACCGCAGGCTTCGCCCACGTCGCAGATGTTGTCGTTGTTGTCGGCGTCGCTGCCGGCGAAGAGTTTGTAGGTGCCCGGAGCAACACCGGTGAAGTTGAAGCTGTAGACACCACCGCTGACCCGCGCGGTGACCTGGTACTTGGCATCCAGCGTGTCGGCATCGACCAGCAGGATGTACTGCTGGCCCAGGTCCGAACTCGCGCTGACACCTCCGCTGGTGATTTGCATGACCACAGGGATGGTGATGCTGCCCGCGGCCGACACGAGGCGGATGCTGCCCGAGTACGCGCCGGCGGCCAGCGTGCCGCGGGTGACGTTGACCGTGTAGCTGCCCAGGCCGCTGGCGCCGGCCGGCGGGGTGACGCTGAGCCAGGCGCTGGCGGGAGTGAGCACCACGCTGGTGATGGCCAGCGGTGCGCTGCCGCCGTTGCTGACGGCCAGCGTCTGCGTGCTCACGCCGGGCGAGAAGTTGAGTGCGCCGGGTGTGGCCACGAGAACAGCCGGCGTGGTGCCGGTGTTGCTCTGCGCGGCCTGCACGGACTTGAGCGCGTCGATCAGGCCGTGGCCGAAGCTGTTGTCGCGGCCGGCGGCACCGATGTCGATGGTCATGCGGCCGGCCGCCAGCAGGTTGTCGATGTCGTTCGGCGTGAGTGCCGGGTTCACCGATTTCATCAGCGCGAGCACGCCGGCCACGTGCGGTGCGGCCATCGAGGTGCCGGCCTTGAAGGTGTAGCCGTAGACGACCGTGCCCGAGGTGTCGTCGGCGCCGGTGCTGAGCACGAGGTCCTGGTAGCCGTCGCCGTTGACGTCGCCCGAGTCGCCGCCGGGGGCCGCGATGTCGACCTTGGCACCCGAGTTGGAGTAGCTCGCCAGCGTCTTGTTGATGCTCACCGCGCTGACAGAAATCACGCCGTCGTAAGACGCCGGGTACGAGAGGGCGGTGGTGGCCTCGTTGCCGGCAGAGGCCACGATGATGACGCCCTGCGCGCGGGCCTGGGTGTAGACGTTCTGCTCGGCCTGCGAGAAGCTGCCGCCGCCCAGGCTGAGGTTGATGATGTCGGCCCGCTTGGCCGGCAGCGTGTTCGAACTGTTGGCCAGGCCGGCGGCGAAGAGCACGCCCTGCATGATGTCGAACGAGGTGCCGCCGCCCACGCCGAGCACCCGCACCGGCATGATCCGTGCGTTCCGGGCGATGCCGGCAACGCCACTGCCGTTGTTGCTGGCGGCTGCAACCGTGCCCGCCACGTGGGTGCCGTGGAAGGAGCTGCCGCCGCCCGGGGTGTCGCTGTCGCCCGCGTCGTCGGGGTTGTTGTCGGGGCCGTTGCCGTCGTGTGCGCGGGCGGGGTCGGTGATGAAGTCATAGCCCGCGACCAACTGGCCTTGCAGGTCGGGGTGGTTCAGCAGCACACCGGTGTCGACCACGGCCACGGTGACGGCGTTGCTGCCGGTGGTGATGTCCCAAGCCGCGGGCAGGTTGATCATGGGGTAGTGCCACTGCAGCGCGTAGTAGGGGTCGTTGGGCACAGCCTGCGCGCGGCGGATGTAGTTGGGCTCGGCGTATTCAACGTCGGGGTCGGCGCGAAGGCGCTTGATGGCCTGCAAGGTGGCCGATTTCATCTGCCCTACCGAAAGCGTGCCGGTCGGAAGGGATGCGGCCGGCCCGCCCTGCAAGGCCATGCTCTTCTTCTGCGACAGGGCCAGCGTGCTCGCCGGCTGATCGAGCTTGAGCAGCCAGTCGCTGCCCGCTGCACCTGCCAGCTTGGAAAGCGCATGCGCCGCCATGATGCTGCTCGGGCTGCGTTTGCCGGCACTCTGTGTCGACGATACCCGGGTGCGCCAGCGCACGATCATTTCACCGGGAACGAACTCGGCCGTGCTCAGCAGCGAACCCGGCCCGGCCTCGGTGGCCGCGGCTTGCCCGACGGTGAGCACGTAGTTGCTGGCGCCGTCGAAGGCATTGACGACGACGAAGTAGCGGCCCGATGCGGCGACGGGTACCGACTCCAGCTTGCCCGTGCCGATAGACTCCGCCACCGGGTTGAGCGCTTCGTCGAACAGGTACAGGTCGACATCGCCGGTGCTGGGGTCGCCGACGATGAGCGACACCGTCTGGCCTTTGACGGCATCGATGCGGAAGACGTCGTTCTCATCGCCTGCGACGCTGGAGCGGCCGCTGCTTCCGGCGCCGGGTTTGTTGACGTAGCCCGCCAGCGCGACCGGGTTGGGCAGCAACTGAGCGGTGGCGAGCGTGTCGTTCGGCGCGTAGGGGGCGAGCACGTCGTTCACGTCGCTGTCCACCAGCACGTTCTCGGCAACCCGCATCTGGCCCGACACCTGGTAGGTGCTGGCCGGTGGTGGTGGGGGAGGTGGCGTACCTCCGTCACCGCCGCCTCCACACGAAGCGAGGAACACGGTGGCGAGCAATGCGGCGGGGCTGAATCTGGACACGATCGATCCTTCACGGTTCGTTGCCCATTCGGGCGGCGAGTGGTTTTGGCACCAGGCGAGCGCGCATGCTGTCACGGCGGGTGGCCGGTGCCCTCCCACGTTTTGGGGAGAAAACCGGGCGTCCCCCTAGCTCTTGGGTGACGCGGAGCCATCTTCACGGACGTGACGTTAGGAGCGCGTTATGGCCGGGAAGCGTTTGTCCAGCGCGGCCAGGAAACCGCTGAAGTCGATCGGCTTGGTCCAGTAGTCGCTGAAGCCCGCCGCGGTGGCGCGTGCGATGTCGGTCGGCATTGCATTGGCCGACAGGGCGATGCAGGGGATGTGCGCGGTCTGCGCCTGCTGCTGCAGGTGGCGCAGGACCTCGAAGCCATCGATGTCGGGCAGCTGGATGTCGATCAGGATGAGGTCCGGCAACAGCGCGGCAGCGCGCGCCACGCCGGCCAGGCCGGTGCCGGCCGATTCGAGCCTGAGGCCGGGCCGCATGCGAATGAGTTCTTCGACCAGCACCACGTTCACCGGGTTGTCTTCGATGTAGAGCAAGGTGCCCTTGCGCTGGTGCACGGGCAGCGCGGCAACGGTTGCGGCGGGCACTGCCACGCGGTCTTGCAATGGCTGCTCCGGCACGCGCGGCAGCCGCACGGCGAAGGTCGAGCCGAGGCCGGGCTGGCTGCTCACGGCCACCTCGCCCTGCATGCGCACGGCCAGGGCCTTGACCACGGAGAGGCCGATGCCGGTGCCTTCGATGTCTTCGCGCTCCATGCCCAGGCGATTGAAGGGCTCGAAGAGGTGGGCCAGCTGCGCCTCGGTCATGCCGCGCCCGGTGTCCTGCACGAGAAAGCTCACGTCCTTGTCGGTGAGCTGGCTCGACACCGTGACGCGCCCTTGCGGCCGGTTGTACTTGATGGCGTTGCTCAGCAGGTTGATCATCATCTGCCGCAGGCGGGTGCGGTCGCCGAGCACCAAGCCGGCCGGCGTGTCGGTGTGGATCGTCACGCCGTGCGCGTGCGCCAGCGCTTCCACCAGCGGCAGGGCCTCGTGCAGCACCTCGGCCAGCGGCACGGGCTGCAGGTCGAGCTTGAGCTGGTCGCTCTCGAGGCTGGAGAGATCGAGCACGTCGTCGATCAAGGCCAGCAGGTGTTCGCCGGCCGACTGGATGTGCGCGAGCTTGCTGCGCTGCAGCGGTTGCAGCGGTTCCTTGCCGATCAGCAGCAGTTGCGCGAAGCCCAGCACCGCATTGAGCGGCGTGCGCAGCTCATGGCTCATGCGCGAGAGAAACTCCGACTTGGCCTTGCTTTCGCGCAAGGCCACTTCGCGTTCGCGGCGGGTGACCTCGGCGTTCTTGGTTTCGGTCACGTCCCAGTTGACGCCGATGCGGCGATGGGTGCGGCCGTTGGCATCGGGTGCGGGCGTGGAGCGCGAGGCCAGCCAGCGCACCGTGCCGTCGGGCCAGACGACGCGGAATTCGTACGACGTGGGGGTGGTGTTGAGGGCCGCTTCGCGCAGCTCGCGCTTGACGGCGCCGACGTCGTCCGGGTGCGTCATCGCCAGGCGCTGCGCGGCGTTCAGCGCCTGTGGCTGAGGCTCCATGCCGCGCAGGCGGAACATGGCTTCGTCCCACACGGCCTCGCCGGTGGTGACGTCCCATTCCCAGGTGCCCATGCCGACGCTGCGTGCGGCCAGTGCCACGCGCTCGTTGACGCTGCGCAGCGCGGCTTCGGCGCGCACGCGCTCGGTCACGTCGATCGTGACGCCGAAGACCATCAACACGCCGTCGCGCTTTTCGCGGCGGGCGCGGTTCACCAGCCAGCGCACTTCGCCGTCGGGCCGCACGATGCGGCACTCGTGTTCGATGAACAGGGTCTCGGCCGTGACTGCCGCCCTCGCGCCAAGGATGTTGGCGCGGTCCTCGGGGTGGACGATCTGGTAGATCCACTCGTCGCGCGTCGGGCCACCCAGGGATTGCGGGCGGCCGGTGATCTTGAACATCTGCTCGTTCCATGTCGTGCGCGGCTCCTTGGGGTCGCGGCTCCAGATGCCCACGCCGGCCGCGCTCACGGAGATCTCGAGCCGCTTGGTCAGCTCGCTGGCCTGGCGCAGTTTCTCTGCCTGGGTCGACACGTCGAGCGCCACGCCGATGAACTCGATCGGCTTGCCGCTCGGGTCGCGGTGCACCACACGCCGCGTCAGCACGTAGATCCAGGTGCCGTCGGCGTGGCGGTAGCGTGCCTCCATGTCCACCGGCGCGTGCGTGTGCAGGGACTGTTCGGCGGCGGCCAGCACCAGCGGTATGTCGTCGGGGTGGATGAGCGAGCGCACCTCGTCCAGCGTCAAGCCGTCGGGCGCCGGTGGAATGCCGAGCATCTGGAAAGCCAGATCGTTGTAGAAGATGCGATTCAACGCCAAGTCGTGGCGCCAGAACACGATGTGGCCGAGCTCGACGGCGAGCTTCAACTGGGCATTGGCCTTGTCGAAGGCATTGGCGAGCTGGTAGGTCTCGGTGTCGTCGATCAGCAGGCCGATGGCGCGGCTGGGAACGCCTTGTTCCGAGTTCTTCACTTCCCAATGGGAATGGACGTGGCGAATGCCGCCGCTGGGCGACACGATGCGATAGCGGTGTGCGTAGATGCCGGCCGCAAGCGTGGACCGGCGATAGGCGTCGCCGATCTTGTCGTCCGGGTGCACACGCTGCTCGGCGATGGCGAAATCGGGTGTGCCGTCCGAAGGTTCCAGGTCGAAGAAATGGAACATGTGGCGGTCCCAGCGCCCTTTGCCGGAGGGAATGGCGCGCTCCCACACGGCCAGGCGGCCGAACTCCTGCGCCATGTCGAGCAGCTCGGCTTGGCGCGCTGTTTCGGCACGCAGCCGCTGGGTTTCGGTGATGTCTTGCAGGCTCAGCAGCAAGCGGGCGGGGCCGAGCTGCTCCGCCTCGCCGAGCACGCGCGCAGTGGCGAGCGCCGTGCGCATTTCGCCGCAGGCATGGCGCCACTTGAGTTCGGTGCGGTCGAAGCCGCGGCCCTGGCGCAGGTCGCCGGCGAGCGAAGCCCAGCTGTCGTCGGCAGCCAGCAGCGCGGCTGCCTCGTGCCCGAGCACGTCGGCCAGGGTGTGGCCGCTGCTGCGCAGGAAGCCTGCATTGGCCCAGACGACACGGCCTTGTGCATCGAGCAGGGCCAGCAGGTCGGAGGCCGCGTCCAATACGGCGGCCCAGGCCGCGGGAACGGATGGGAGGGTTGGCGGAACCTGGGGGGCCATGACGGCCCAGTCTAGCGGGCCGTCATTCGGGGGCGGATAGGAATCAACCCATGCCACCCCGCAGCGGCGTTATTCGGCCGCGACCTGCAGCACCAGCTTGCCGAAGTTCTCGCCGTTGAAGAGCTTGAGCAGGGTTTCGGGGAAAGCGTCGACGCCGCCGATGACGATGTCTTCCTTGCTCTTCATCTTGCCGGCCTTCAGGTAGCCGCCCATCTCGGCGATGGCCACGGGGTAGCGGTCGGCGTAGTCGAACACCACCATGCCTTCCATGCGTGCGCGGTTGACCAGCAGCGACATGTAGTTCGCCGGGCCCTTCACCGGCGTGGTGTTGTTGTACTGGCTGATGGCGCCACAGATCACGATGCGGGCCTTGCGGGTGATGCGTGTGAGCACCGTGTCGAGGATATCGCCGCCGACGTTGTCGAAGTAGATGTCCACGCCCTTGGGGCAGTGCTCGCGCAGGCTGTCTTTCAGGTTGCCGGCCTTGTAGTCGACGCAGGCGTCGAAGCCCAGTTCGCTCACCACCCAGTCGCACTTGGCCTTGCCGCCGGCAATGCCCACCACGCGCAGGCCGAGGATCTTGCCGAGCTGGCCCACCGTCTGGCCGACGGCGCCCGCCGCGCCCGAGACCACCAGCGTTTCACCGGCCTTGGGCAGGCCGACGTCGATCAGGCCGAAATAGGCCGTCATGCCGGGCATGCCCAGCACGTTGAGCCATTGTGAGGGCGATGCGATGCGCGTGTCGACCTTCACGAGGCCCGTGCGCTTGATGTCGGCCTCGCCAATCAGGCAGTGGGTTTGCACGCCGAGGCTCGCGTACACGTGGTCGCCAGCGGCGAAGGCCGGGTTCTTCGATGCCACGACCACGCCCACGCCACCGGCGCGCATCACCTCGCCGATGCCCACCGGCGGGATGTAGCTCTTGCCTTCGTTCATCCAGCCGCGCATGGCCGGGTCGAGCGAGAGGCTGAGCGTCTTCACCAGCACGCCGCCGGCTTGCGGCTCCTGCACGGGTTCGGAAGTGAATTGCCAGTTGGCGCGGGTGGGCAGGCCCACGGGGCGCTCGGCCAGGCGCACTTGCTGGTTGGTGGTGTTGGAAAGGGTGGTCATGTTTGTCTCCGTGCGCCGGTCAAAACCGGCAAGGTGTTGTGAATGGAAGTTTCATACGTTGAAGGCTTAGCCAGCTACGGCGGCCCCGAGTCATGCGTGCACATTCGAGAGGGTGTGGGCGAAGCGTTG
>Ga0307515_10008050_pt1 | contig 20657 bp, 25 predicted proteins | sample 17_EM_MG_FD_194513 | JGI IMG/M metagenome (GOLD analysis project Ga0307515, IMG submission 194513) | Populus trichocarpa ectomycorrhiza microbial communities from riparian zone in the Pacific Northwest, United States - 17_EM | ecosystem: Host-associated > Plants > Roots > Unclassified | place...
GAGACCTACAACCTTCCAGGGTCTTCCAGTCCTTATTGGACAAATGTTTGTGAAGTTGTTATGGGTATGTGGTAGAAGTTTCAGGGGAAGATTCCATCAACCACACCATCCGGCTTTGCCACTCTGGAGGCGGCAGAGCCGCCACCAGTGCTAGTAGACACATACACAAGAACTAAAGTGCATGCGGCTCCGCCACGAAACCCTAAACCAACCCATATGATGACCGCACTCAAACCCGTCCCCACAAAACCCAATATCTAATAGACGAACTCGACGCATCCGGTGTGGTGTTTCAAGTGTAGGTTAATTTAGTATCGTACAACGCTGAAACCAATCATTTTCCAGGTGGAGATTCTTGTAATATGTAGCAACTATACTCGTCTGGTTTGGTGCCGATCTGGTGCAAGTTTTGCGCTTTTTAAGAAGTAAATCTGCGATTGGTTGCCCTGCAGTGCCCTCACCAGCAGTCGCCCAATGATGTCTGAGCGATTTATCCTCGGCAACTGCAGCTTTTGCGGCTCTAAAGCTTCATGGCGAGTATGGAGCAAACGATATCGTAATCACCGGCAAATAGATGCGCATTAGTTCGTTGTAGGAGACAAAGCCTGTTGTCCTCTCGCAGCTACCCAAGACTGTCAACCTCAGAGTTATGAAGCTAATCACAAGGTGATTCGCATTTTTTGATAATTAGCGTCGTCGAAAACTAAATTTAGTATAATCCGTAAATAGGGCACAGGATCCGCAAAGTCAACCACATCACCTACTCTTACTTCCCGCCACCACTATTACAACCACCAATACCACCGTTGTCCGCACATCTCCTATCACCTACTAGCCCGAACTCAATACTAAAATAATATAAGCGGTGGTAGTATGATTGCATCTGGTAACCTAATATACAGCATAACTACGACTGAAGAAATCTCCATTTTATGGTTATGGTGATGGTGATGGAGTTCTACTCGAGTAACTTGGATGTAGTCGTGGTCGTGGTCGTAGTTCGTAGAGGTGGTGGGAACAACGGCTGCACCACGGATTTGCCCCACGCGTCGATGGGTTGTCTTAGTTGGAGACTAAGCACTCCATCAACGGATGGAGTGGATCCCTGAATGGAACTTAACATCTTTAATTGCCATCATGGACAGGATTTCTCCAATCTTAGTCGAAGGACAGAGCTTATCGCTGGGACCCTCCTTAATCAAGAGCGCGCGTTCGGTTGCACCATTTACCACACAAATTTTGAGCCTCATGAACTCGGATGAAAAGCGAGTACAAAAAATCAATAGCTAGTAGTGACTTTAAACTTCAAAACTTGGTTTTCGACTTTACCACTGGAGGTGTTTTTTACTGGAACTCACCATAACAGCAAACACCTTTCTCCAACACAACATATTTGTTGATTGTTTCCAACAAAGTAAAAGGGAATTTTTTCTCTCTATCATTTGATATAATTTTTGTATTGAGAAATTGCTGGGTGAGTATGCTGGAGGCAGAAACAATTAATACCCTTCAACCAATTCCGAATGTTGGTTGCTACCGATCACAAACCTGCACAAGTTCAAAAATTGGGCAACCGAACGCAGCCAAACTTGAACTACCCGTAGTATATACTCGGGTCCTGGAAGGTCAGTCCGGACACCCCATTACTGGAAGTCAACTTCTGCTACGCAACTAGGATATAGACTGTGGGGAGGAGGCTGAGACAATATCTATTTCCTATGAATCTTCCTACGCTTTACCCAGTTTAGTGCATAGCACTCTTATTAATTCCCCGTTTAGTAGGGTTACTTCCATAAATGGACTGATCTTACTGGACCCGGGTGAATCGATCTGATAAACAGTCTTGGCGATTAACGTCAGCCGCTAGGCGAGAAGTGGTTAGCGCCAGCTTTAGCCCCTCCCCCGTGGTTATCACTAATTGCTTGCCGAGCCCTAGGCGCTTCAAGGTTGGGAATTCTCGTCATGAAACGAAATACGAACCTATTTAAATATGAGTCGCACTCGGCCTCTCCGTCACAATTCCACATTACTACTCCTGTATTTCTTCACCGTATTTTACCGCTGGACTTTTGCACTTGCTCACCTCCGTCCTCTCCGTTTGCTCACATTCATTCACCCTTCCCAATCGCCTTAGACTTTATGCCCTGACAGTACAACAATTATCAAGAAGGATACCATGGATATGGTGTCAAACCGTCCCAGTTCCCGGCTCTTGCGTTATACATCTTACAGTACTATTCGCACTCAACTCATCTTGCACCTTCGCCGTACTGCTTTACCGTAACCCTGACTCTTCGCCGCCAGACTCATGCACTGCCAAAGAATTCGCGCCCTCCCCCTCACATTCTCTCGCCGTCACGTCCGCCCGCCTTTTGCTGACGTATGCTCCTACTTAACCACGGGAGATTTTGTCCGTACTTTTTGCGTCTTTTCCAATTCAGGCCGTCCGTCACCTAAATCCAATGCCTATCACTGCAACATCTAACTCTGTAGCACAAATAACGACGGAGTCTACACGACGTAGTGAATTCGGGAGTCTTTACTTATCAAACTTCAAGCGGAATGGTCCCGGACTGAGGGGAAAGCTGGGGAAGCATTGCAGCAGGGATGTTCTGGTACTTAACGCACAAACTACCCGCGACCACAGCATCGCTTTCAACACAACGTCGCATTACAACAATAGTTTTAAAGTATTTGAGAAGGCAGATATGGTCCTTAAGCAACACTAAATTACAGATAAAAATTATTTTGTGGGAGTGTGGGAGTGTGGAAGTGCAGAGCGGTAGTGGTTGGTACAGTTGGTTTTACCCCAAACAGAAGCTGGAAAATATTTCAACTTTATACAACCACAACAAATTACTTTGCTACTAGTACCATTAGGAAGCGATTAAACATGGAGAACTGCCCCATATGGTGGATTAGAATAAATAATTGTGTTGTTCAGTATGATGTTATTGAAGCTAAAGGAAAAACTCGAAGCTGCGTAGGTGAACCTAGTGCTGAATTGGGAATGGTGTTGCCCTGTATAGGTATAGCGATCGTACCCCTGCCGCCACACACGGCCACTTTGGGACAGTGGTGTGGGAAAGCGGAATTGCAGCGTGGGAAATCCTAACCGGATTAGAAGCAGCCGCATTATACCCTGCTAGCTCGCCGGAATCCCCGCTTGCCGGCCGGAACCGGCACCGCCGGGGTTCTTGCCTCGGCCAGGATGTCCGAGGCGGACAGTTGAGAAGACCCTACATGCATAATTTGTATCACACATGATGCAGTAAAAATAGCGGATGTGGGCCTACGCGATGAAAGTGACTGTATTTCAACGCCGCCAGGCATCAAGCAAATCAAATTGAACATTACCAACAGTATATTCCAGTACCCAACAAGCTGAATTCCCCGTGAGGTATTGAAGACGACTAGCGCAGCCGAACAATAAATACAATCCCGCAACCCCGATGCCAAAAAAAAGATGAACAGTAGAAAACACCAAAACGGCCCCAAACAATCGCCCAAATTCTCTCTTAAACTCTATCAAGCCGGAAAACAACCACCCCATCCTCCATTACAGAACAAGAAGACACTACTCCACCTTCCGCCGAACCCTCTGACCCTCCGCACCCTGTCCACTTCCTCCGAACGGGCGTTTCCCATGTACCGTTTCCTCCCTACCGCCCACTGCGGGACCAGGATCCGAACCCACCATCTCGCCATTCGCCCACTCCATCCCCTGGTAAATAACCCATGACCGCGTCTCCCCCACATGTGGCAACGACCTCAAGATATTATACCCGCCCGTCGCGGCACCGGAGTCATTCGCGACCAGCATGCTGATTTCTGGCACAACCGCCACACCTCTACAAACAGCATTTAGAATATTCCCCGTCCGTTCCGCCCGATTCGATTCCGCCCAGAGCTTCACGCGGTCGGCAAGGTAGGACTCCTCGCGCCGGTAGGCCGCGTCGATGCGCAGCGATCGCATCGCTGAGTCGATCATGCACGAAAGCATCACCCTCCCGTGCGCGGCGAGGATGGCTCTAGTGCGACGCGGATCCATGAGCTCTGACATGGCCAGCATCGTGTCGGGGCTGTTCCAGCGCCCAGCACCAAGTAGAGCCCGCGAGACGGGGTGGGGGTGTTGGAAGAGCACCCCGCGATGGTCCTGGAACGTGTGGAATGCCAGGGCCTGGTACTGGCCCTGCGCGTACACGACGGAGCTGCCCTGGGCGTTGGCGAAGGCGATGACTCCGTGTTCTTCGGGTGAGATCTGCGCCAATGGCATCCAGATGAGTTTGCACCAGGGAAGCTCGATGCTGTTGGAGTGGACGAAGGCAGTCCATGCGGCCAGCGGCTTGTTGGTCCACCGCGGCTGCTTCCCCGCCGGTACCGGCAGCATGATGACTTCGTGAGCGCTCCAGAGCCAGGATGCAAGCATCCACAGGAGAAGGTCTTGTCGTGCGGCGAGTTGCAGGGCGGTGTGCACGCAGTGCGTGTTGCTGTCGTCGGTGGCTAGTTGCCGGTACATGTCCACCTGCCAGACGACAATATCGGGCATCTCGGATAAGGCGAAGTTGCTGGAGGGGATGTTCCAAGGAAGGGTGATTTCTACGCGCTGGCCAGCAAGGATTGCTTGGACTTTTTCGTAGCCAATGATTGCGGTGATGGCGGCTGTTGGGTCGATTTTGGTTGGGTCTAGAAGGCCCTGCGGCATTGGACGTCCCGGATGAGAGAGTGCGCCTATAGGGTTAGGGGTTCTAATAGCTGAGACTGGTGGCTGCACGGAGGTCATCTGGGAGGGGTAGTTTTGTGTGTTACCAGTTGCACTGAAGGGATTTCTCCTTTCAGCGATCTCTGGCCTGACCTTGGTCGGCGGTGAGGTGGTTTCTTCGACATCGGCGTCTATCTTCGGTGGCATGTGTATATCCTGGTGACGACCCGTTGAAGCTTCCCGGCCAGAAGTCTGGGATACAGGAGGAGCGGCTTTGTCGGCTAACTCTAATCTAGTGCTGTCCTCTGTACCCGGGGCAGGGGTTTTCTCAATCGCCAACACATCACACATCTCTTTGTCAAATTCGGGGATCCGAACTTGCATGAGAGTCCTGACAGGCAGGTATGTCAGTTGGTAGATCCAAGTGTCCTCATATGGGTTACCTGTACATTTCGCGCTTTGGCGTTGTTGGCACACAGATAAATAGTTCGCTCTCTTCAGGGTTGGGTTCGGCATGTCGCTCATTGGGCGGCTCTGCTACCCCCGAGCATTCTAGGACCGGCTCAGCGGGGGCCTCAGGGGTTTGGTCCGAGTCTGTAGACTTTGGTGAGGAGCTGACATCATCGGCGCTGGCGGGAGAGGATTGGAGCGTCACACGGACGGATGTACTAGAAGCAAACTCAGGATCCCCAGGTTGCAAGTTCACCACCATAAGTCGTGGAAGTGAAAAATTTAGGACGATGGCGGCGCTCCCAGATTTGGCTGCGGCGTAAGAGACATCGTCCACAGTACACCGATGATTATTTTCCAGGATGCAGCCTTGTAATAGCTCATAGGCAATTACACTGCGCATTCTTCTGATGGCAGATTCTGAGGTATCGTAGTAGATGGGTGCATTGTTGATCGCAAGCCTAGCCACCTCGCACACTATTATCCCACACTCCACCAGTCCCTTCTGCGCTGGCACGTCCACCACAATGTCGTTCCATTCTGCTAGCTCGTCGTCAGAGATCAATAATTCGCGTTGGACGTACTCCCTCAGTGTCTACATCTAGATCAGTGATGCATCCTTTATCGGCGCCAGAGTGGTACCAACATACCTTCAAGACTACGTTGGTCCTCGTCTTAATTTGCAACGAGTCATGCAGGCGTATCTGACGCTCCGGGAGGTGCATCACAGCCAGTGCCCAATGATTCTCATCCAAATGCAGTGGGATTAGAATCCGCTCGAGATCCTTGATACCTCCAACAATATTCAAAAGCTTCGCAGTCCACTTCCGTACGCCATCATAACCTTCCTTCCCACGTAACTTCTCAAAAAAGAAGCTCTCAAGAGCGATGGCAACCTGTTTCCCACGTAGACGGTTCTCGTGATTGACTACCATTGTTAAGTAACTCACTAGTGCTATGTCGTCCATCCAGCTGTCCATAGACATCACTCGGATGAGATGACCAATCGTGAGGTGCGCTAACCGGAGGTCTTTGTGTCCCAGTAACGTTTCTCGGTTCTCCGTTAGGCGTTTTTGTAGCACGGATGATTGAGCTTCTAAGAGATATCGTAGGGTGTCATGAAAAATCGGCCAGAAAGTTGGCGGATTATCGGTTGGCTCTGCGGGGTGCTCTGTAACGTCGATTTCTTTGTTCGCTGCATCTAGTTTGGCAGCTTTGAATTTATCGCTGGCTTGCCCTAAGTCGCTCTCAGCATGCGAAGTTGCCTCCTCCGGTGGCTTCGTAATTTGCACGGTGGGAAGCGAAACATTATCAGTGTCAAATGAGCTCACTGACACACTCCTGGAGCTGGGTGTTGGTGACTGCATATGGCGTGGGTGAGTCCCAGATGTGACCGCGGGGATAGGGGAATCTCTAGATTCCGCCCCAGCTACTTCGGCGCCGAGAGCTGTTCCCTGGGCTACCTTTGGTTTCAGTGGTAGCAGGGAATAAATCAGGAAAGGATAGCGCACCGATCGAAGTTGCTGTGGCAACTTGCGCCTGCCTAACATTACGGTAGTGCACCAAAGCCTTTGCCATGTCTGCGCGGCCAGCCGCATCGCAACGCGAGCCGCCGCGCATTTTACTCACCGCCAGATTCGTCCTCCTCTCTTCGACCTGCTGACGCAAGAAATGTCCAAACAGCTGTGCGCTACCTTCCGGTAATTTCGCAGCCCTCCTGAGCTCCCGCCTGGCACACTGCGACAGCGCTAGTTCATATTCCCCATCTGCGACTCGGTCAGCGACGGAAAATACTACTCGGCGGCATTGATTCATACTGCACGATACTTGTTCTTGCCAGTCAGTCCCCCATTTTTTCGCCAAAAACGCCATATCACACTCTTTCCGCTTCGTCTCATCCGCCACGCGCTTTGCTACCTTCATTAAGAACCTTTCAACGTATTCGCAACCCTCAATTTGTCTCCTATAGTCGGGATTGACAGTACACAGCTGGTCGTGATACTCCGCGACAATCGCGCACAACCGATCCTGTTTCGCTAGCGCATCCAGCTCGCACATCGCAAACGCCCTGCAGTAATCCAGGAACTCGAGGGGTTGTAGGGAGCGAACGATTTCCATCCATGCCTGCTCGGTACTTATCCCAAATCCCTTCGACGAGAGAAGGTCTTGAACCTCGCTCCATCGCGGGTTCGCGAGTATCTGCCGACACTCCATCCAGGTGAAGTTTTGCGTCGGCCGGGGTTGGAGTTTGTGCAGAACCTTGGCGCACTGTCAGACACCACCAAAGAGCGGTGAGGGGTAGAGGGCTGCAAACCATCTCGTACTCGTACGCAGCGGTCGGTTGGCGGTACGCGTGTGGGCCGCTTTGAAGAGCTCCCAGCGTACGGACTGCTGGGACGATCGCGGACATGGTGGTGTGGAGTGGAGAGAGTGGTTGTGGAGGTGGCTGCGCGTTGGACGCGATAGCAACCGCCCCTGTCGATGTGGCGCTTCTTAGACACGTCAGCCAAGCCTTGTGTCACCTAATCAATAAATATGGTAAAGTTGAACTGCCGATGGTCAACCAAAAAACCCGGGTCACATGACAGTTACGTTACAAGATTCATGCACAGCAAGCGATGGTAGGAACCTTCTAAATCTGGATTTGGTTGCGTACAATAAATACACACTCAATATAGCCAAGCAACTATTTCGAATTTCCCGTACGTAATCGCATACCAACCAGCCTGTGGGAATTAGTGTCTACATGCATTACGGAAGCAAGTGTGAAACTTGAGTGGAATGGGGACAGGCCGGGTATGAGCGAGCGAGGCTCAGAACAGATGAAACAATTGAATGTTGGTCTTATTTTCTCTAATTTCAGATTTTTTTATCGCTGGCCTTCCCACTATCGGCGGTCAAACGGCATTCTCATGTATTACATCTATCGCGAGGGCGACAGATACGCATCGAACGGCTTGGTGAGTCTTTTGGCAATACGTATAAGAAGTTATCCTGGCTATCGCTTGAGGTCTATCTCGAGTCTGCGTGGAAGGGGATCGTTGGTTCCAAACTTTTGTGTGATCAAGTAATAGCCAAGTCAAGCCATAAAACATTTATTCCTCCGGGGTATAAATGTGACTTCGTCGGGAAGTAAGCGAAGAATGCCTGCTTTTATTGCATTCAGAATGCAGTAGGTTACTATCGGTAAGCTAAGCATTAATTTTACAAATTTCCAGAAGGCGAAAGTAACTATTAATGGCTAGCACGTGCATAGGGGTACGGCAAACATGAAAATTGACAAGTATAACCCCCCGCAGCAAATGTCATCGCAGACACAGATACCATCCTTATCCTCTTATACAATGATACTTAGTATTTTCCCATATTAACATCGCTGGCCTAGCATAGCCCGCACAGCAGAAGCGACGTCATATCGCCAGCAGTGTTCTCAAGTACTCATGTCGCCGAAAAGTTCCGGCGCGCGTGATTTTAGGGTTAGGCGTACAATGGAAATTCCTGGTTATGGTTAGCACAAAATCAGCGGACCAACTGTGACAAGTCCGCTGGGTGTCGGAGACTCTTGAATAAGGCCTAATATGTTTGAGGAAATTATCTAGCTAAAGTTTCTCATACATTGCTGCAGCCTTTCATTGAGGTACGCCTAACCCTGAAATCACGTGCGCCGGGAACTTTTCGGCGACATGAGTAGTCTGGTCAGATATGACCTTTTATCTCACTGGCCCACGACCGCTATCGGTCGAGGGCGGCTTTTTAATCACTCATGACCCTTCGGTTGATATCTCCATGTAACTATTAGCTCTGCTGATTTCACTGCCGGTCGCACTGACTAAACCGCATTGAGACTAGCAGCCTAAATAAGTTCCATCTATCGCTAGTTCTCAGATGCTTGCAGAAGTGCACCAACTACTTTCAGACTAGCAAATTTGGCGAAATCTCCAGAGCCACTAATGACAGGTGATGAAAACATTATTGGAGGGCTCCAAGGCTGGAGGTCAATCTAACTGACATGGGATACTTACCTTAATTCGGCCTCCCACAACTAAATACTGAACAAAAAACAAGCCCAGACTGATGAAACAAGCCCCCGCTCAATTACAAACTCCCGCCTCAAAACCTACCGAAAAGATAAAACTATATCGCCCTATCGCGGCCCACACTCGTCTCCCCGACCCCCAACTCTCGCTACATGCCGCATCTACTTATTCCTCAATTACGGAATGGACGCGTCTTATATACACCTCCTTTCTTCAAGCCCTTATTCACACAAAGCCCCCTAGTCTGTCATCCGGCTTTTTATCGCTGGCAGAAGCTCCCTTTATTGGAACCAACCACTCTTATCGTTATCGTTAGGCACCCTGTTTGTTTGTTTTGTTTTAATCATACCGCATTCATTCACTCTATCTAGAGAATAGTAGTACCCGCTTCCCCCCCTCCAGATGGGCAGCTAGGCGGGGGACATCATCTTCCCTTCCCTTGTTTCCCTTCAACGAATAAGCAAAAAGTGAAAGACTACATATAAAAGAAAGAGAAAGAGAAAGAACGATACTAAGCTCTGTTCAGCGCACTGATATCGAATGTTGTTGGTGTACCTGCTCCCGACGCTCCGCTGTTTAACGACCAGTCGTGTTGCTCCGCATATCCTGGCTGAGCTTGCTCGAGCCTGAGGAATGGGTTATTTGTTCCATTGCTACGCTCCAAGGCAGCAGCAGGTACTGGCATTGAATCCAATGCTCCGCTGTTTGACGACCAGTTGTGTTGCGCATATGCTGGCTGTGCTTGCTCGGGCCTGATGAATGGGTTGTTTGTTCCGTTGCTACGCTCAAATGTTGCATCAGTTACTGGCATTGAATCTGATGCTCCGCTGTTTGACGACCAGTTGTGTTGCGCATATACGGGCTGTGCTTGCTCGAGCTTGATAAATGGGTTGTTTGTTCCTTCGCTATGCTCATTGATTGCAGCAGGTACTGCCATTGAATCCAATGCTCTGCTGTTTGACGACCAGTTGTGTTGCTTCGTATATCCTGGCTGTGCTTGCTCCATCTTGATGAACGGGTTGTTTGTTCTGTCGCTGTGGCGAAAGGCAGCAGGTAATGGCATTGAATCGTCAGCAGGCCCGGCAGTCATGGCCATATCATGATCAAAATCCCAGTCTGCTGATGGTGAGAAGATAGCATTAGTATCTAACACTGATCCTCGCCGTCGGTCCATGGAGGAGATATCCTGTGTCAAGCCGAGGAGGTTGCTGTTGTCGAGGATATATTGATGGAGTATTGGTGTGTCATCGTCATCAAAAACCGATCGCCGAGATTCTACCGAAAGTGTTTGTTGAATTTACTGATCCATTTGGAAAGGGTGGTGGTACTTACTTGTGTCCCCAATATATGCGTTGTTTGTGATCTTTGTACTGCTACGGTGTTCGAGACTTACGGCAGGTACCGGCTTTGGCAAGACAGTGGGACTTGTAGTACTGACAAAATCATCGAGTTCGCTGAATAGGCCGATCGGTTCCCATATAGATTTATATACCTTGGAGATCGAACTCGGAGGTTGCAGTTCGGGTTGTGTCCCCATGATTGCCTTCTTGCTAGTCCCAGCGTCGTGAGCCGGCTGGCGGATTACTAGCTCGCTGGTGGTTCTTAGTCGGCGGATTGTTCGCACTAAAACCTAGCATGCCCACACTAAATAAGTCTACTTATAAATAGGAAGCGCCTGGAAGGCATATCAATACCTCTAGATTTCTAGCTACTTTTTTCTGCGTTATAAATAAATTCTTATGGCAGTCTCGTGTGTGCCTCTGCAATTGCTGTTTAGATGAGAACCCGATTTCTTTGTAAAAACAATTCTCCGCAGCCAAGCACTTGTAGGGAAAATCGTGTTTGTCTTCGTGCTGCTTTCTCTGAGCTGCACTTTCAAACCCTTCCGCTGAGAAAATGGCACAAATCTGATTATGGCATTTGAATAGCTTTTGGCCATAGAGCTTTCGTAGCCTTTCAGCGGCGTCCGACTCACCAGATACTTCAATCCTCCCCTCGAGAATATCTTCCATGGTTGATAGAAGCTTTCTACTTGCCTTTCGGATATCCAAAGGATCGTTCTCATCACACCACTTCTCGAGCACTATGAAGGCATCACTGTGAGACGGAGGCTTGATTGGGGTGTTGGGCGGAAGTCGTACCTTCCGGACTTCTCAGTGTCTGACGAACTTTCTCTCGGTATTGGAGTATTTTAAGTAACCCTGAGCTGATATCCGGCGGCATGCACCCATGATTCTGGACCGCCAATGAAACTGCTATTCCGGAAGCTTCTTCAAAAGTCTGATCATCAGGCCAAGCAGCCTTCGTGAAATGTTTGTTGATAATATTCTGACGCAGAAGGGTCGATAAGAGAGCAAGTTGAGCGAAATTGTTCGAAGAATTGTACGCCTCACACACATGTCTAATCCAACTTGACTGCATATACTCCAGCAGCTGAACGTCTCCTTGAAAGACTAGCCTCACGACTTCGTCTTGGGTTATTTCTTGGTCAAAGCACCTGAACCCAAAGTACGTCAAGGAAACTATGGCTATGTTCAGCTGTGCGGCAGCGCGGTCGATAAAAGGCCCACTGTGATTGCTCAAAAGATATCTAGAACCTATGTATCAGCTATCTGTACAGTGAGGCGGCAGTGTTCCCAAGTGGCCGGCCGCGTAGGAACACCGACTCTGCCATAGGCTTCACCTACTCTCTCGCCGAAAAGTGCACAAAGGCCATAGTGTCTTCGCCAACAACCTCTATAATTGGCCCACAGGTGCTTCGCAATCTTGCCAGAAGAGGTCGGTTTTTCATTTCGGTTGAAGTATGATCTGGCCGAATACTCACTGCCAACTGAAGTTCGCGAAGAGTCATTATCCGAGTTGAGCATGCCATCCATTGGAGAAGTGCCATAGCTAAGTCTCGTTCTTCTGGTGAGAGTGACCGGATTCGATCTAGAATTCTTTCGTATCTGTTCTCAATGTCAGCGTTTGGCATGGATGGCCACTGACCAGAAGGATACAACGTTTGGTCTAATCCTACAGGGAGATTTTCGAGTGTGTCTTCGATCTGTTGAATTGTGGCTATGGAAAGGAGGCCGTTGATAACGAGGCGCGCCCATAAAAACATCCCTAGATGTGCTATCAGCACCCTAAAGAAAGCCCAGAAGGCAGGGACTGTAACTAACCTCCTGCACGTGCGGTAAGAGATTCGACTATGCGCCCCGCCATGTCCGGGGCTACCTCGTCTAAATCAAGTTCATCCACCAACTCCTCGGTAGCTCTCTCAATATACTTGCGAATGTCTCTTTTATTCTTGTCCCCGACAGATATGCGAGTACAGTGCTTGGAAAGCACCTTTCGGATATCTAGCAAGTCTTGACTGGCAATAAATATTTTAAGTGCAGTGTTGTTCATCATCTGCTTCACAATGGGCAGGAATTCAGCTCGCTCGGCTTCCGGAAGTTCATCAAGTCCGTCAATAAGTATGAAAGTTCTGCCAGCTCCATTTGGAGAACCTGAGCCCAGCAGGTGGTTCAACATCTTCTTGCACTTTAACACCGTTATGGAATGCGGACTCGCAATATACTCCTCGTAGACGGACGACATGAGTTGTTCATCTTGAAGAATAATTTGATAAACAAATGTTCGAAGAATCGATAAGCAGGTGTTCAGATCCGGTCGCTTGTAGCTGCAAAAGAAATAGAGAACTGATGCAACAGATGAACTGGCGCCATCTCGTATAGTCTCCAGGTGATCTATCGCCGTTGACGAGAGCACTGTCTTGCCTTAATCCAGCGATATTCAGTGATTTGAAATTTCCAATCTCATGGTGGATAGATACGTACCCGCACCTGGAATTCCGCACAGCCAGATAGTGTCGACACCGTTATTACCACCAAGCCAATTGTCGACCTCCCAGGACTTTAGCAACCACTCACTGGTGCCCGGTGTTTTAGCACGCGATGCATTATCCTTTGCTGTATCAACGTCAGCTGGAGATAACCATTCTGCGCACGCCTTCTTGCGCTTAGTTTCCTTTTCTCGTATATATTCTTCAAGATGTTCCTTTGCGAGTTCTCTGGCTTTGTGAGATTCTTCGATATCTTGCGCGCTGACTTCGTTATCGATAAGGGTCTGGTGCCGTCTAATATTGTCCACGATATAACCGAACCGAGACTCGAAGTCCCTCCATGCCAGACTGAAGAACATATGCCAAGCTGGCATAATTTCGTTAGCAGATGAGATTCAATGTGGCAATCGGTATGTTGCATCACATGGTTGTGACTGCTCGAGGTTGAAGAGAGTGGAAACTTGTGGAGCACGGCAGAGATTTATATCGGTTCCCGTTGAATTACTTAAATCAGTCTCTGCCACATTCTCCGGCTTTGATCCCCGTTGGGCAAATGAATAGGGCTAAAGCAAGGTTGATTGGTTCAGTCTCACCTCTACGACGGAAGAACTTCAGGGTTCGACAGTAGAATTCCAAGATATCTTCGTATAATATCCCAATAATATTTTGTATCTGATCACTGTATTGAAAGATACTAGCAAAGCGTATAAACCTAGGAAGGTTATCTCCAATCCGCTTGCAGGCATCCAGAAACTTGTCAAAGGTATCGACGAAGTTGCTAGCGAGCTGATATGCGGTTAAAAATTGAACTAGCAAGGGAATTAAGTTTAGCATCCACCTGGAGTAGTAGCTTGATGGGTCCCTGTTGATATTAGTGAGCTAAACCCTAGCCCTATGACTTTCGTACCAAAGGAATTTTTCTTACCCAAATGAACGACAAGATATCTGGCTTGACTTGGACGAAATCCTCAATTACCCTGGCATATTGGGACAGGCCATTGACGAAGGGCATAATTCGGGTCATGTTTCGTATGCAGCCCCGAGCGGCTTGCTCGGCTTCCAAGGAATCGATTAGTGCCATCAATTCCGCTTCTGTATGGACATGACCGAAGTCTGCTTTCTCCTTTGAATCCAGGTTAGTCCAGAAGTTACGCAGGGCTCTATCAATTGCTGCCGGAATTCGAGGTTGTTGAATACTGGTCATGGCTGTGGAGTGTTGTTGAAACTTCAGTCTATAGTGAAAGGCAACGAGGTATTTAAAACAAGCGTAGTCGGCGGAAGCGCCGCCAAGCATAGTTCGCCCTGCAAAACTATTGCGGGGCGTGGCATTGCCGTAGCCAGTCGGGATCAGTGGCAGCGCCAAGCTCAAGTAGGCGCAACGTGTTAATGCAGCGACGTGAGGCAGTGCGATGGCGCAGCTGCGGCTATGCTACGCCTCATCGGATGAGTTGGAGGCAGTGCGTGCCGGCTTCTTTAAACTAGCCTAATCCCCAACCGATTATTCCAGCGGGTCGAGCCATAGTCTCAATTTTACACCACACTCACCACTCATTATGCGCCATCGCAATATCGACGAAGAGTTTCTCCAAGTACCTACTCCGAAGCGGCAGCGCAATGGCAGTGATGGCCAATTTGCCTCACGTTCTTCGGTGCCAAGTCCTCAATCCGACGCAAGTCATGAAACATCAATGTTTAGTCGCAGTCCCACCCCGAGCCAGTTTGAGTCGGGTACTTCGATGCAACTAATGCCGTCACCGATGGAATTCGAATGGGAGGTTGGCAACGAACCCGTTGCTGCCTTGCAGGAGGAGAAATCAGCAGTCAGTGAACCTGTTGACGTGGTGTGTCTTGGCATGGTAGAGTTCCCGCGAAACTGGCTCGTGAAAAAGGCTTCTAAGTACTCAAACGGGCAAACAGATCCGATGTCGCTGCAACTCCACTCTCACTACCGTCGCACATGTTGAGAAGCTCTATTCCGAAGCTCCGGGGAAATACATTTCTCTAACCCTAGTACCACTAACGGCCGATGCTTCTAGCTCAGGTATCCTAGTCTACCCAATGGATAACGAACAACCGTTGGGGGAGGTTGATCCGTCACTGGGAATTAGTCTTTGGCCGCTACTGGACCAATCGTTGGTACGCATCCAAGGAATCGCACTCCTACCGCTCAGCTCCAGTAAGACACAGTATCGTTCCAAAGCCAGTTCAAATATTACAGTGGAGATCATCCTGAATGTATTTGGTAGCTCTGAGTCTGTCCAGGCTCTTGGTGAGTACTTCTCGGATAATTACATCTTTCTCCAACATCCCATTTATCCGGAAGCTGGGTATTCGTACACGAATCCACATATTATTTCCAGGCGATTCGATACAATCACGGAAAACTCTCGCGCTGGTGGTGTACCCGTCGTCTCCACTGTTGAAAATTGGACCGCCTCCGCGCCAATCAAATTGGTCGACGTGTTCAATAACATTTCCAGAGCCGCGATACTAGATGAACTGTGTGGAGATTGGAGGCTGAAAACTAAACTATTGAGGTTCGTCTCTACCGCTTATTTGCATCACTTACCTGACGGTGTCCCTTAAAGCCACCAAAAACAGGGTTTGTATTTCCTTCAGCGGAGAGAGCAGGGACTATCGGTTTTCGACACTTCCGATACCAACACTACATGGTCAGTATCGACTTCTGGGCTTGATAGCCTCGGTGTTAGTAATGAGTCTTACCGTTGCATTAGTGACATCAAGGGAGGAATACTTGCGGACCATATGGGCTTGGGCAAGACTTTGACAATACTTGCCTTAATCACTGCGACATTGGAACTTGCGGAAGCTCATCAAGCTACAACCAGAATCAATGGCTTAATGTGCGACTCTGAACCGGGGGTGCATAGCAGAGCTACTCTAATTATTGCTCCTGTTTCCAGTAAGTTTATAAATTTGGGCTACGGCTAATCCACATTCCTATGGTTCTGGGTAACCATGATTTCTGACGATGCTATTTAATTCTCAGCACTTGGCAATTGGGAGGAACAAATTTTGACGTACGTCGTCGAGTGTAGTCTCCGAAAACAACACTGACGTATATTATTAGGCATGTATATCCCGGGCAACTAAGCTATTTTGTTTACCACGGTAAAAATCGATCAGGGGATTCCGCCAGACTATGCAATAATGACATCGTCATCACCACCTTCTCCATTGTGGCGCAAGAATGGAAGTCCAAACACGATCCTCTTCACGACATCAATTTCTACCGAGTTGTTTTGGACGAAGCTCATGACATCCGAACCGAAAAGACACAACGCTCAAGGTCAGTATGTGCTATCACGAGTGAACGACGTTGGGCAGTCACCGGTACCCCCATCCAAAACAGCTTGGCAGATGTTGCAACTCTCTTCAAATTCCTAAAATATAAACCTCTGGATACGAAAGCAGGTTTCCATGATCATATTCTCGCCGCCGGTGATAAAGCGGGAATGGATAACCTTCGGTCAGCCCTGAAAGTGGTGTGTCTAAGGCGAACAAAGGATGTTATTGAAGCACAGTTGCCATCACGGAAGGAGCATATCTACCTTCTCGATTTCCGCGATGACGAGAGGGAACTCTATAATGTCCATAAGCAGGACTTAATACGTTCCCGGACGTACTCTACACCAGGTCGGAGTGGAAGCGTGGCAGATACTCTAAGATGTCTGTCCAAGCTACGGATGATATGTGACCATGGGCAGGACCTACTTATGGAACAGGGCTCTGGCATATATGGATCTTGTTCGATATCAGCTAGCCCTTGTATTATGTGCAACCAAAATCTTAGTGGCTCCGTACAGTTCGAAGGCTTTGGTTGCCCACATCGTTCAATTTGTGCAGAGTGCGTAGAGATGATTCCGGAAACCGGTGGCAAGCTGTTTGAATGTGAGCAATGTTCCGGCAGCGAAGCCACCGCACCAGCCACGCCAGCCACAACACCAGTCTCGCCAGCCACACCAGCCACACCACTGGGACGTTTTCCGTTCTATAAAGGGCCGTCGACAAAAGTCACAGCGCTTCTGCAGGCTATTCGAAGCGAGTTTACAGGAGATGGCCGATCACCAAAGCAGTGAGTTCTCCCTCGAGCGCTATTCCCACCTACCTACCAATTGCTAATCCATACACACTAGTGTTGTCTTCTCCGTTTGGACGCGAATGCTTGACCTTATTAGTATTGCCCTAGAAGATTCTGGTATATCATTTTGCAGACTCGACGGCTCCATGCTGAGAGCCCAACGAGATGCACAGATGCGGCAGTTTCGGGAAGACCCTTGCCGCACTGTGATTTTAATATCACTTATGGCAGGCGGCGTCGGGTACGTGGCCAGCTGCAACCATTCTACGGCACCGGTCCGCTATGCTCTGCTTACCTGATCTATTGCAGAATCAATCTTACTTGCGCTTCCCGGGTCTATATGATGGAACCACACTGGTATGCCTTATTTCTTTAGGTGGAAAACAGTTAACAGGTATGCAGGAACCCAATGGTAGAGCTCCAAGCTCTCGAGCGTGTTCATCGACTGGGCCAAACCAGAGATGTGGTGATTACTCGGTACATCATCCGGGACTCGTTCGAAGATGTAAGTCTCTTACGTGCACTATATATTATTCCTCCTGCATTAAACAACTAATCGTATGCACAGCATATGTTAGACCTTCAGAGAAAGAAGCACGAGCTCGCACAACAGTCTCTTGATGCTGGAAAGGCCCACATCATGAAGGGTGACATCAAGCAGTCAATTATGGAGGTGAGTAAATAAGCTTCCCTCTCTCGACAGTAGTGCATATTACTAATAACGAGTTACCGATGCAAGAGCTTGGATACCATTTTGCCGATGCAACCGGAAGGGGTGTACACCGGAGATTTGTGTTGACCGTTCAGCTTGGTTGCCAGTGGATTTCCGTTGGATTTTGCATTTCGAATATCTACAGGATGGGCGGCTTTACTTATCGAAAAATTAAGGTTGAGGGCACCAGAAACCTTAACCCTATCATATTCCAAGGTGGGTGTCCCCATACTAGATTTTTCGACGAGTAGCCAAAGTATGCATGTCTTGGTTAAGTGACGTAGTTATCTCGCTTCGAAAACGATGTTTCTTCCATGTGGCTCATTGTGGCTGGGTGCTGGAATATGCAGAGCTTCATATCACACTTACGCTAGATATCATGCTATCTAGAAACTTGATGTCAACAATCAACAACTAAGGGCTGCTGGACAGTTGTTCAACGGCATGAGTGTATTATTAACCCTAACCCAGGTAATCGCCAAAGACAACCAATTGCCATCATCTAGACATCAAAAGCGGTAAGATAGCAACATTGTCATAGTGATACCTGTGAACTACAAAGAAGCTCTGATGGGTTTCACATCCACTTGGTGGGCAATGCCAATCCCGGAAATTTATAGAATTTGTTGTTGTTTATTCATACTGTATTCACTCTTACTAGAGTATGACAGGACCTAATAACCCCTCCACCTCCAGGTGAGCCGGCTAGATGGCGGAGCTCCCCCCCCGCTACCCTTCGTCCCTGCTGACAAATGAAACATAAAACATAGATAGATCGATAGATAGATAGATAGATAGAAAGGATATAAACCCGTTGCCGCCGCCCCCCGCACCGGAGTCAGCCCCTGCGCCCACGCCATACCGCCATCCATTTGGGCAGGAATTTCCCGACTTCCGTAACCGCCAGGAAGTCCACCACCGCTTGATCGCACTCTTCAATGGCAAACAGCTCAGAGACCTGCACCTGTCGGCATCTGCCCGCTTTCCAGCCTGTCACCTTTCCCACCACATCCCAGAGCACTTTTTGCTGGTCTCTCCACCGGCTGCAGTGGCGGAAGAGGTGCTCCCATGTCTGGGCCACTGTTCGTTCACACCACCAGCACTTGTCGTCCTCTCGGTGGCCGAACCGTTTTTGGTAGACTCCAGTGGGTGCTTGCCCGCACTTTAGTCTGTAGAACCTGGCAGCCAGCGACTTCACACTTGTCACTGGGATAGGTCTCTTGGTCCCCATCTTACCCTTGAGTCTGTAGCTGAAGTGTTTGCTGCACTTATCGGCGTCCCACTTTGCCTTGGCTGCTGACCTCCCCTCGGAGATTCGTCTAGGTCTATTTGAAGCCGCGGTGTATAGCCGCTCTATCGCCATGATTCCGCTCGCATCTCGGGCTAAGTTCGCCTCACGGTCTGCTTCTTCGTTCCCGGGGATGCCGCAGTGTCCCGGGACCCAGTGAATCTCGGTTGCGATGCCGTGAGCGAGGAGAGCCCGCGCTCTTCGATTGATCCGCCTCGCTGATCGCTGCCCCGGGCCCGGCTCCAGAATTTATAGGATTTTGCGGGCCGGCAATGATGCTCGCCATCCTCATGATACTCGTGAGTTCTACGTCACATAATTGCCACGATCAGGACCAAGCATGTTCACGAATGAAGATTACGAAAACCAGGGGCGCGACTATTGACACGCGGGTGTTGCAGCGGGCGTGGAAAACTGGTCAATCGTCTAAGTTCTAAAGAGCGAGAAGAGAAAAGGAAAGGGCTTAAGTACACGATGTCCAGATAACTATACCGAAAGTAGCAACCCACTGCATAAATAGACCTCAGCCTTCATATGGTGGCTTACTGAGCTGGCTCTCATACGGGCTGACTGGGCTGGTTCTCATACGGGCTGACAGTGTTCAGCCGTCTCTATACATAGATGAGTACGTACATATTCGTACTGTTGAGATCAATCGAGTACGAATAGAGATATTGAATTGACTATCGTACAAAAGTGATTGTCTAAAGAGCAAAGAGAGAGAAAGACAGGCAAATATATATGGGAAAGAAGAGGGCATACTCGGTGAAGCCGAGTATCACATCCGGAGACCGATGCCGAGCATCACTGCCGGGGTTAACCCTACTCCTCGGCATGGGGGCCGCAAGCCATCGGGCCAAATCCCGTGCCAACACGTACCGTATATATATGGCCTTGTGGCCCTCTCAGACAGTACAATCAAGCTTCTCTAGCATTCAGTATTTCAACACCTCCAAATTTCATCCGCACACCATGCACCATCCTTCGCTGGCTTTCACACTACCAGGACATTAGTACCGTAGGGAGCTACGCCATCTAACCGGCTCGCCCGGAGACGGGGGGGGATAAGGGCCTGTCATACTCTAGCTAGAGTAAATACAGTATGAATAAACAACAACAACAACATTAGTACCGTATCCACTCGAATAAGAGGTACGCCGCCGATTAGGTGCTTCCGTATATAGCAGCAACTACTCCAAAAGCGGAAACTGCAAGCCGGACAAGTACTAAATGAGCTTCTCTTTTCAGACTATGAACTTCCGTTTTAGGAACGCTAGCCCGGTCATGGTTGTATCGCATATTCTAGTGGTTATGGTATCCCTTCGCCGGTATTGGGCCCACGAAAGGGCCCACTTTCGCGTACGCTGCGCCTTGTCGCTTATAACACAGCCACCCACTTAAACCCCCCCATAGAATATTATGAATTGAAAGATAACTAGTAGAAGCTTCTATTTACAAATTCTTGTGGCAGTGTGACAAGTTCTGTGGTGCTGAGTTGCATATAAATAGCAGTACTTTGGAGATTGTGAGAGTACCA
>Ga0307515_10008052_pt1 | contig 20654 bp, 11 predicted proteins | sample 17_EM_MG_FD_194513 | JGI IMG/M metagenome (GOLD analysis project Ga0307515, IMG submission 194513) | Populus trichocarpa ectomycorrhiza microbial communities from riparian zone in the Pacific Northwest, United States - 17_EM | ecosystem: Host-associated > Plants > Roots > Unclassified | place...
AAATGCATTGAAATAGGTTTTTTATTTTTTAAAATTTAATTTTGATATCAGCACATCAAAACAATCTAAAAACACTCTAAAAAATTAATTTAAAACAAAAAAAAAATTTAAATTCTTACAAAAACACTTTCAAACCACAAAAACAAATATATTTATAATTTTCGGTGCTATGAAACATGCAGGCTCCTGAATCATTGTTTAAGAATTAGCACTGTGATTATCCTCGTATGCACAGAGATTCCTGTTATTCCCAGAGGGCAGAAGAAGCCCGGATCTTATTGTCTGGTGATTTTCTTAATATGTGGTAAACTAGTAAACTGAACTGCATTAGACAATTGATTCAAAACTTTGGAAATGATCCCATGCTAATAACCCTTCTGCCTGTTCTTTCTATTAGATTAGAAAAAATGCCTTCTGTCGTCTTGTTTATATATGAAATCAATTGACCTAACAACATTTCTCAAGCCGGAGGTGGGGAAAAATAAACCAAGCTGCATTGCATCCAAGGGCTGGATCATAAGTGAACAGAAGACCGATACATCCATGGCTATTGAAGCGTGCTAGAGTTGGCTCGCAATGAGCTAGCCAGCGGACGGAGACAACTTGGCGGGATAGATCTTCCCCATAGGCCCACGGGTTAGCAATTTATCTTAGCGGTGGAATAGATCTTCCTCGGAGGCCCATGGGTGAGCATTCGAGCAAATCGAATGAAGAGTAACTGGATACGGTCCCGCGTGAATTTTTTTTTCTTCCAGAAATCACATTTAGAGGCTTGGGCTTTTGATAATCTAAGTTACAAGTCAGAAATTTGTGTTTAAGCGTATTTTTCACGGACGGGTTTGAGTCAGTCCATGGAGGCCTAGAACTCTTGTACTGCATTAAGAAACTCAAACATATTTTAATATTTTATAAATATTTTTTTTTAAAAGATGTTTGAGGTTTTGGTATATAATATTTTTTTAAATAAATTTTTATTTAAAAATATATTAAAATGAGTTTTTTCCATATTATTTTTATATTTGATAGTCCATCAAAACAATTATAATGTATTAAAAACCGAAAGCACTTTTAAAAAATATTTAAATCTGGGAGTGTGGCTAAACAGTTGTCGGTTAAAATTTATTTATTTTATTTAAAATTAATTCTTTTATATTTTTAAACAGTTTTAAAGTATTATATAAAAAAATAAAAAATATATTATTTTAATATATTTTTAAATCACTTTACAAAACGCTTACGGAAAGCGGAAATAGAATTTGAGAGAAACTCCCTCTGGTTGCGTGCAGGTGCGACGTCGTTTTTTCCTTAAAGAGATCAAGACAAAAAATTATGGCATAGACCCGAAAAAACAATCATCATCACTTAAAATTAATGGATCTAGAGATCTTACCTGAATGGAATGAAAAAAATATAATGAAATGCTGCTGCATCACTCACTCTCCCTGGAAATGCTTCAGATCATCCTCTATCTCTCAAACCCTAACAACCTCTCCATCAAATTCTGCAAATCACTACCAGAGCGATCTCTCCGAATAAATAAATAAATAAATAAATAAATAGACAAATCAAGGCACCAAGACCGAATCAAAGATGTATATGGCATACGGATGGCCGCAGGTGATCCCTCTAGAACAAGGACTCTGTACTTCACAGCAGCGGATCATTTATTTCAAAGTCATCAATCGCCTCTTCCTTGTTGTCTCTCCTTCTCGCCTCGAGCTCTGGAGCTCCTCTCAGGTTCACAAGGAGCTTATGATCACTTTCATGTGCTTATTTTTGTTTCATCGTGGATAATTAGGGTTTTTAGATTTGTGAATTTTTGCTGGTCTTTATTTTTATTTTTTTGTGATTATGTGCAGCATAAAGTGAGGTTAGGCAAGTATAAGAGAGATGCGGAGTCGTTGGAGAGAGAAGGCGAAAATATACAGGCTGTGTGGAGTCCTGATACCAAACTGATAGCCATTCTTGTAAGTGTTTTTTAATTTTGATTTCTTTTTGTATGTTTGAGTTTGACGTGCCACTTCATTTGTGCTTTCTCGCCAATCTCGATAGTTTTCATGTAAGAAACTTTGCATGCATTTGACAATTACAGGAATAGGCAAATGCTTTTACGTAGATTCAGTCAACTCACACTGTAGAAATAATGTGGTGCACCTATCCCTATTTGTCAAAATTCTATTGAAATTGGAAGACCAGTAGACGCTGAGACTGTAGCTAGTTAGCTTCACTAGATGTACAGTTGGAGCTAGAAGTTCGGGCTCAATTATTGTAATATTAAATCAGTTTTATGGGGACAATCTTCTGTTTTCTCTAAAATTTTTATATGGATAATGATATAGACAAAATGGCATGAAGAGTGGCTCGTCATTAAATTGTTTTAGTTGAACCCTTTTTTTTTTTTTATGTCTGGTCTGGAAATAAAGCCTGGATGCGTTGAGTTTATGAAAAGTGAATTGTGATAGTTTTGCTTATATATATATATGCTTTCTATTGTGTGCAGACAACATCTTTCTTTTTACATATATTCAAGGTTCAATTCTCTGAAAAAAGAATACAAATTGGAGGGAAGCAACCATCTGGCTTGTTTCTTGCTAATATAACTCTTGTTCTTAGTGAGCAAGTGCCCTTTGCAGATAAGGAATTGACAGTGTAAGTAACCTTGGCTACTCTTTCCTATTTCAGGGGAGGGTGGGCTGATTCCTAACTGACTCTGGTTTTGAACATGTAAATGCAGATGTGGAATTCGCATTCCATACTGTTATGTGTATATGTTTGCATTGTACATAATGCTAGTTTTTTATGTGTGTGTGTGTGTGTGTGTGTTTTAATCTATATGATTCCTGTTTACTCTCATATACTCTCAGGTTTTTTATAAGCTTTTACTCTTGATTTTCATAGTAGTCCTCTAATATTTTTTTTTGTGGCAGGAGCAATTTTGTAAGTGATAACAAACATATGTTACTAGGACTTTCCAATGGATCTCTATACAGTATCTCCTGGAAGGGAGAGGTAATCATAACAGACTAGGCATTGATTATAATAACTCACAATGTTTGTTTTATTTAGATGTTACAAGTCTATTTAAGATAAACTGTTGAGTGAATTCTTTTTTGATTGTATCTCAATTTCTTAACAGTTTTATGGAGCTTTTGAAATTAATCCCTATTCACGTGACAGCAGTGATACCTCCATCTCACCACATTCTTTAGGTAACGGTTTTGCTTCTGGAAGGGCTTCTTCAGGTTCTGTATCTAATCATAATATCACCAGGAAGACTGCTATTGTGCAGCTGGAACTTTGCTTGCCGATGAGGTTGCTGTTTGTCTTGTATTCTGATGGACAACTAGTATCATGCTCTGTAAGCAAGAGAGGTTTAAAGCAAGTTGAATATATCAAACCTGAAAAAAAGTTAGGTTCTGATGATGCTGTATGTACTTCAGTAGCTTCAGATCAACAAATCCTTGCTGTTGGTACCAGAAGAGGGGTTGTTGAGTTATACAACCTAGCAGAATCTGCATCTCTCATTCGTTCTGTGTCTTTGTCTGACTGGGGGTAAGTTTCTTGCATCCTGTCAGCAGGGTTATTGTAGGGGTGAGGTAGTTCAATATCACTGAGTGTTTGTTCTTTAGGCATTGAACTCATGGAAAAGTATGAAGTTGGACTAATTTGGAAACTTTGGGAAATTTAAAATTTCTGAATTTCTGAAATGATCATTTGCTTCCACCTATTAACAACGTAAAATGAGGAATTCCTTAAAACTTATTCACCTCATTCAAGTTTTTCCTGACTAACCTCCTAACTTTTAGATGATCATTTCCTTCTGGTTTGTGACTTGATGCTATTCATGTACTTCTTGTGTTTGGACTTTGAGTTCATGAATTTCAAAAGCTTTGTCATGGTCTTATTATTTTGCAGCTATTCCATGGATGAAACTGGTCCTGTCAGTTGTATCGCGTGGACACCTGATAATTCTGCTTTTGCTGTTGGGTGGAAGTTAAGAGGACTTACAGTATGGTCTGTATCTGGGTGTCGTTTGATGTCAACAATTCGTCAAATTGGTTTATCTTTATCTTCTCCAAAGGTTAAGCCAAACCAAGAATGTATATACGAGGCATTGATGAATGGCACCTCATTGATGCAGTGGGATGAATATGGTTATAAGCTTTATGTGATTGAAGAAGAGTCTCTTGAGAGAGTTATTGCATTTTCATTTGGCAAATGCTGCCTCTCCAGAGGAGTTTCAGGAATGACATATGTTCGTCAAGTTATTTATGGTGAAGATCGGTTGCTTGTTGTACAGTCCGAAGATACTGATGAACTCAGAATTCTACATCTAAACCTTCCAGTTATGTGTTCAAATAGCACAAGTTATTGACTGTCATCATTTACTTGTCTTTGTAATTTATTGAGGCTGATATGCACTTTCTTTTGCTTAGGTTTCCTATATCTCCCAAAACTGGCCAGTTCAACATGTTGCAGCTAGCAAGGACGGAATGCACTTAGCTGTTGCAGGCCTCCATGGGTTGATCTTATATGATATACAGCTGAAAAAGTGGCGAGTGTTTGGAGATATTACTCAGGAACAAAAGATTCAGTGTAAAGGGTTATTATGGCTAGGGAAGATTGTTGTTGTCTGCAACTACATTGATTCTTCTAACACGTGAGTTATCAATCTCTGTTTACAGACATGCTTGGTTATTCAAACTTCTAAGTTGGTATATTTTTGTAGAAACAAAACCAGTACTTCATGAATCTATAGATTGCAGAGGGAACCATCTGATTTTGAGCCATTTGACTAATTTGCATCAGATGGTGCCCACTGCATATCTATTGATTCATGAAGTGTTAGTGTTTAGTGTTCTATGATACACTCCTGAATTATGATTAGGTAGACCAACCCTTTTAATTCACTGGGGTGGTAATTGGGACAGGTTCCGAGGTAGGGTAGCTGGTGAATATGGAAATTCTGAATTTTTTTTTTCCTGTGATGTGGGAAGAATTGGGATTTATATGATAGGTATGCAGGCACAGCACTTGACACATAGCTCTTTGAAATAAAATCAAATACCTGTAAGTCCATTATCAAAATTCTTAGGAAACAACTTTGATTGTATAGGCGTTTACGAACTCTAGATTCTTCCTTGTTGTTTAAGTACTCGGACCGGGTACTACCCAGAAAAAAAGACAGAGTAAAGACCAACTTCAAATAGAAGAATACTTGTTGAGAAGTTGAAATTTCACAAAGGTTTGACATGCCATCGCTTCAGGATTCCACTATAGAGAAGCCTCTCAAAAAGACCTCCAAAATGATTTTCCCTGTTTGTGCAACAAAGTGTTTAGGCGAGACTTGGTACAGGCCGGGCTGATTTCTTAAGCCATTCCTCTGTGGCACTTGTCAGTCTTGGTTTATGTATTTGGGTAGATTTACAATTTTTATCTTATTTAACCCTGCAATATAGTTTATTATTCAAATAATTGGTTTTCTGCAGGTATGAATTACTTTTTTATCCAAGATACCACCTTGACCAGAGCTCCTTACTTTGTCGAAAGCCATTGCTTGCTAAACCAATGGTGATGGATGTCTATCAAGACCACATACTTGTCACATATCGCCCGTTTGATGTCCACATATTCCATGTGAGATTGTTAGGTGAACTGACTCCTTCTAGCACTCCAGATTTGCAGGTAAATGAATATTTTCCAGCTTCTTATTATTAAATATTATAACCAATATATGGGAATACTTTTGATAACCATGTCCTCTTGGAGTTTAATTTTGCACTTGAGTATTTTAGTGAAACTTTATTCTTCATACTTTGAAGTGATAAAATGACAAACAGCTTTCTACAGTACGAGAACTTTCTATCATGACTGCAAAGAGCCATCCTGCAGCTATGCGTTTCATCCCTGACCGGCTTCCAAGAGAGTTGGCCTCAGACAATCATATTTCATCGTCAGAGTTTTTGGACACAGAGCCTGCTAGGTATTCATCTTTGCAAATACTGATGCAATTTCTTTTGTGTACCATATGCCTCTGAATCGCTGCACACTTTGCTAGATGTTTGATACTGAGAACAAATGGGGAACTTTCGCTTTTGGATTTGGATGATGGACATGAAAGAGAGCTCACTGACTCTGTTGAATTATTTTGGGTTACTTGTGGTCAATCAGAGGAGAAGGCAAGTCTAATTGAGGAAGTCTCTTGGCTGGATTACGGCCACCGAGGCATGCAGGTAATTTAATGCTAAGCTTCATAATCTCTTTCCTGTACTCCTAGCTATTATTAGCTTCTATAATTGGTTACCTTTAGTGTCTGTCTACTGTACTTGTCTGATGTAGATCTTCTTGGAAGCTTTCTTTTACAGGTTTGGTATCCATGTCCAGGTGCTGATCCTTTTAAACAGGAAGACTTTTTGCAGGTATGCATACAATCAGTAACATTAAAGGTTCTTTATACCATGGTATTTGACAGATGATATGGAGCAGGACTTGTGAATTTTGTATACTTACTGGATGCAAATTCATTTTCTTTTTTTGTTGTGAAATTTCTACGCTTAATACTTAGAAGACGGAACTTGTCGGTGTAGCCCTCAAGTTAAATTTTAAGCATTCTTGATTAGCTTTGACCAATTCAGTTTCTTTTGAAGTCAGTAAAATGGACTTGGCTTTGTTTAAATTCTGGTTTGACTGTGATTTTAGCACTTTGGTTATATGTCTTTATTTATAAGGAAGCTATATCCTTTTCTCTGTCTATATCATTATTTGTTGCTACATGTATTTGGTTTAGCTTATTTTGTACTCTATCCATCTATGTCGGTTATATATATATATTCTTAACAGCAATCCTTTTGGTTTTCAGTGATTTCAGTCTGGTTCTTGATTGATGTATCCTGAATAGTCTAACTTGACATGTTATGATTTATCTTTTAGTTGGATCCAGAACTAGAATTTGATCGTGAAGTGTATCCTCTAGGGCTTCTTCCAAATGCCGGGTTGGTTGTTGGTGTTTCCCAGAGAATGTCCTTTTCAGCTTGCACTGAATTTCCATGTTTTGAGCCATCTCCTCAAGCTCAAACCATACTGCATTGCTTACTCAGACACCTTCTTCAGGTATCACTGCTCTTTTATTTCTACTTCTCTTTCGTTTTGCTTTTGATTTTTACTTAGGTGGTGTTTGGTATGGGGTTAAAAAATGGGGGTGAATTATCAGAGTAATTATTACAAAAAGCAATTTTTAAGGGCGCAAGAGTTAGTTTTTAAGGATGTTTGGCATGTTAATAAAACGAAGAGTAAATCATTTACTTGGTAGAAAGATAGAATGTAATTAAGCTACTAGAAATGGTTGATGAGAGAGTAATAAAAACTTCATCTGATGTGTGTTTTGGGACAAAGAGGAGACTGAAAAAAAATGCATGGAGTTTAAATTTTACCATAAAAATTATACCACTTTAGGGTAACGAGTATCCCCGTAATAAGTTATCTTTTCCAAAACTAGAAACCAAACAAACTAAATTTCACCAGGGTAAATTATAACTCCCATCAACCTCCAATCAAACATAACCCCATAGTGGATGCAGAAGGGGAAACAATTGTTGGACTTGGTATTTGAAAACTTTGTAGGACGCCGCTTATGCTTTCTCCTTTTGGTATTAGAAGAAGGTTACTTCAGTTCACATGCAACATAATTTATGTGTATGAACCATCAATTTAGTTATTGCATGAGACTTAATTGATCAACTAAGCAGTTATGCTGTGAGCTGGGGCATATGGCAAGCCAGCACCTGGAATTCTCTCTGGTTTTGGCTTTTAGCACTTAGCTTCTGCAGTGTTTTTATCACTTTGGTGCTAGAAATAAATTGGTCCTGGGATGAAAAGTCTTTTTTTTTTCAATTAAGTTTTAGATTTCCATAGATTCACTGTTCGCTGATAACCCTGAGCAAATAAAATGCTAGTTCCAATTTAGTGTTTCTGCTTTTTAGTCACCAATTGTCATGATCCAGGGTCTAGGCCAACATAACATGTCAAAATTATAGTACTGTTGATTATATGATGGTACATGCCATAGTGAAGTTGTAAATGCCATGAGGTGTTTACCATGTGGTAGTACAAGAAGTTTTTACCTTGTGGTGATTACCATGATGATGCAATTCCAAAATAGGCCCTTCATGGGTTTTTCCATTATGGTAAAAAGGTTGCTTGTCTGTATGGAAGTCCTGTTTTTATCAGAAAAGAAATGCTAGTCCTGTTTTAAAGCAAACCAGCTGCTGAAAACACATGCTCACATTCCTTCTAGCTTTAAGGCATACTTTACTTATTCTGTTTGTGATTCTTTGTCTGCCAGAGAGACAAAACAGAGGAGGCTTTGCGGTTAGCACAATTATCAGCAGAAAAGCCTCACTTTTCCCATTGCCTGGAATTGCTCCTTTTTACTGTATTTGATGCAGAAATTTCAAGGTATGTGTATTTCATAAAGAGAGATGGAACCATGTCATGCATGATAACTAGAAGATCAATGCTTAGAATTGTTTTCTGGGAGCCAGATATTAATGAAATATGCAATCAATAAGCTTCTAAGCCAACTTTATTCCACATAACTGTTGTTTGAACGCAACGACCATAACCAAGAAACTTTGGGGTGACAGCTTCAATTGTATTTGTTTGTTCATGGGCACAATCACATGGCTGTTTGATTTGTCTCCTTGGTCAACTAAATCTTAGTTGTTTTCAATTTGGAATATATGTGGTTCATTGATATGTCAAACAATTAGCACGGGCTCTGTTATTGGCTTTCTAAATTAAAGTACTCCCTTGCAGGCAAAATGTGATCAAGAACCAGGTATCTGTCCCTAAACATGCTGGCAACTGCTCTCTTTTGGAGAAGACCTGTGATTTGATAAGAAACTTCTCAGAGTATCTTGATGTAGTTGTGAGTGTTGCAAGAAAAACTGATGGTCGATATTGGGCAGATTTATTCTCTGCTGCTGGAAGATCAACAGAGTAATATTCTGCTCCTTGCAGAGATACCTCTTTTTGAGTTTTGTCTTATGTTTTTACTGTAATTCTCAAAGATATTTAGACAGGAACATTGTGCAATGAAGAAGGTTGGTATTTACACATGCATCAGTTTTTGAAATGTGGCTTTGAAGTCCTTTTTTTTTTCCTCCCTGTTGTTGCCTCCTACATTTTGGACAATTGTGTTGGTACTAGATAGGCATGGTTGGGTAATTTCCTGCAAAGTCTGCCCTTTTTAGCTCACAGTTTAGCCTTCACAAGAAAAACTAATTTATTACTTGGTATTCTATCAACACAATTGTGGCTTGATGCTCACTGCACCCTTTTATCCTTCATTTTTCTACGCATTATTCTTCGTTGATTATTTGATATAATTAGGGATGAGCAGCATTCTCATTTGGGGAAAGGTTTAGCCCTCTGCTTACAATCAGGCTATGCATTGGGTTACTCTGACCCTTTATTAATTTATGAAAATCAGGGAGTTAGATGTTTTGACTTTTGATGTTAGTGAATGGAAAGCGTTGAAATATGGCTTTCTTCCATTTTGCCCTATCAGTTTGTGATGAAATTACAATCTTGATAGATATTTAGTGTCATTTGTAAGTTTGAAAGGTAATATGTAGTGGATTTCTCTTATTTTATCCCATTTTGCTCTGGGGTAGACAATGCTGTCATCATTTCATATTAATGCGTTTGTTATTGATTGTGTGTTTAAGGTTGTTTGAAGAATGCTTCCTAAGGAGATGGTATCGTACTGCGGCTTGCTATATACTTGTAAGAATTGCAATTTTCTCTTGTGAATATCTCTCTGTTATATTCTTTCTTTCTATCTGTCCGTCCGTCCGTCCGTCTTTTTTTTTTGATGTATAGTAGCTCTTTGATATAAGGATTTAATGGTTTTTTTCTTTTTCTCATTTCACGTGTTAGCCAAGAAAGACACATTCTGATCAACTGACTGTAAACTTAAGCATAGTTTTATGCCATCGCTTGTAGTCAACACATACAGTCAGGTTTCTTTGATCTCATAGGGATTTTTTAGGGTGATGAATAATACTAGAGATATTAAAACTTCTGCAAACATTTTTTTTACTAATTGACGTGGTGGTTGATGATAGGTACTATATTATTTTTTTCTAATTTTGTAGTGATAAGTATCTGATTAAATACTTAGAAGTCAAATCACTATTATTTAAAACCTTTATCTTTATTGTATCATGGATGCCATGAGTTAGTAGAAGGGTGTTGGTATCCCTTGCATTACTCAATGTTTATAATCTTAAACTATCTTGTGTTCTTTAATATTGGATTGTGTTGGTTGGGAGGACACATTCAAATCTTTGCCTGAGAGGTGCAATAATAATAAAAAGGATAAAAAGAAGCTTATCCATTCTTACAAGACCATGATTTATGAAGAGGATTCAAGAGCTACATTCTGCTTTTTATGCATGCAAATTGGTCGTGAGAATGCATTGTAGTTAAAATTGTGCTCACTTAAATTGTTCCTTTTCATGAATGTCATAGGTGATTGCGAAACTTGAAGGTCCTGCTGTCAGTCAATACTGCGCCTTACAATTATTGCAGGTAGGCAAATGCTAGTAGCTTACCATAGCCACTCTCCTCTTTGTTTGTTGTTTTCTCTATGGTTCATCTCTGACAATGTTTACCAACTTTATACAGGCAACACTAGACGAATCTTTGTATGACCTTGCTGGAGAACTGGTATTACTCCGGGCATGATTATTCTTCAGCAAATGATACTCAAACCTAACATGGGGCAGTACATTTATTTCCCTTTGTTTTGTTATTAGGTGCGCTTCTTGCTGAGGTCTGGAAAGGAATATGACCAGACATCGACTGATTCAGATATGCCATCTCCCAGATTTTTGGGTTATTTTCTTTTCCATTCCAGTTACAAGAAGCCATCATTGGACAAGAGGTTGATATATTCATCCTGTTCTCTTGTACATTTTTCAGACCCTTGTAATAGTTAACTTCCGAAAGTTACTAACAAATCAGGTGCCTTTTCTTTGGAGCAGTAATTCCTTGAAAGAGCAAAGTGCTCATATTGCTTCTGTGAAGAGCATCTTAGAAAGCCATGCTAGCTATTTGATGTCAGGGAAAGAACTTTCCAAGCTTGTGGCTTTTGTAAAAGGCACTCAGTTTGATTTAGTGGTAAGCAAAACCTACAGTTTTTTTGAAAGATGATCTGCTCCTTGTACAGTATTTTAAGATTGTGAATTAATTGCAGGAATACCTTCAACGAGAAAGATATGGTAGTGCTCGCTTAGAGAATTTTGCATCAGGGCTGGAATTGATTGGGCAGAAGGTGAACATCCTAAAATTCCTCAGTGCTCAACACTCTTAATAGATAAGCTGCATACTGACTGCTTAGCATGAATCTCTCTCTTTCATAAATAGCATACTGGATTTCCTATATAACCTCCTCCTCATTGCACATCTTTTGTGGAAAATTATATCACTTGTTAAAGCCTTTTGGTGGTGTACCTGCAGTAGTCTCTGTTTGAATCGCACTATTCTGAGCTGGTAACAAAATCTTTGAAATTAAAATCCTCATACATGTATCAGTAGTTAAGACTCTAACAAGACATCTCACATATCTTGCATCAGTACTGATATCATTTTCATATTTGCTATATTCCCTGAAGCAATATTGAACCATGATTAATATTTTAATCATTATTACTTGAAAATTTGCTTCGCCTTTTATTTTATTCTCGTAGAACCTTTATTGTATGTTTTCAGCTTCAAATGGGAATGTTGCAAAGCCGGTTGGACGCAGAGTTTCTATTGGCTCATATGTGTTCTGTGAAGTTCAAGGAATGGATAGTTGTTCTGGCCACACTTTTAAGACGAGCTGAGGTATAACCAGCTTTCTTTATATATATATATATATATATATATACACACACACACTGGCATTTATTGTCATCTCATGAGGATGCCATCTCACTCTGTATTGCTTGTGTTTCCTTCCATATTTAGGCAAACTTTTTTGAAGTCAGATTCTTGTGGTTTTGCTTGAAGCTTGTAACTTATACTTTTGGGGTTGTTTGGGAATTTGCTCAACCTTAAAAGGTTCAAAATGCTTGAGTTATTGGGACAATATCTCTGTAATGCTGGTTGTGCGTTGGAAGTTCAAACTTCTTTTCCTGTAATGTAATACTAATAATTAATTACTGAACTAAAGAGATACATTGATGCATTAGAGAGCATGCTGGGTGTTATTCCATTCGATTGACTGGGTTAAGACATCGCCAATTATTTGTTCTGTACTCACATGCTCATGATTTCTGTTAAGATTGTTTTATCTAGGCTTTGTTCTTGTAACTTGATTGCCCTTTCCTTAGCCTCACATGCTCATGATTTCTGTTAAGACTGTTTTATCTAGGCTTTGTTCTTGTAACTTGATAACCCTTTCCTCAACCTCCCTCCCTCCCGCCACCCAACTAACCACACTTAGAAAGAGAGGCATAACTGCCACCTAGATTGCGTTTGGTTAATGTCCTGGGATAAAAGAGATAGAGACGAAGACATAAAATAAATTTATCCTTGGGATAGTTTTGGAGTTAATTTCTTTATTTTCAAAACAGGAAGTACAAAGAGACATAACTCCTTTGTGCTCACTATCTTCTTTTATGTCCCTATACAGTAACCAAACCCTATCTTATAGTTTCATATAATAGGCAGATGGACAGAAAAGGTCTCAGGCCAAGTTCGACACATGGTTTGTCTTCCAAGCTAATTTATTGTGATGCTTTCAACAGGTTCTTTTTGATCTTTTCCAGCATGATATCAGGTTGTGGAAAGCATATAGCATCACCCTTCAGGTATTCATCTTTCAAAGCATTGCTGATTAATGAAATTAATAATGGTGGTGTTTTTATGGGAATCTTACCCTGCCTTCCTGATCTGTGCTTCAGTCACGCCCTGCATTTTCTGAATACCATGATCTGCTTGAAGGCTTGGAAGAGAGACTCTCATCTGTCTCAAATTTGCAAGAGAAATGAGGGTGGGTTTGCATCTCTAACCAGATTTCCTGGGAAAAAAGAGATGGTATTCAAAGTGACCCTTGTCATGGTTGAGGTGTTCTCGAGCATCGCGTTCCGTTCGAATCATGTTCCCAGTGGATAGATGAGAATATGTGCGAGTTGATGTTCGGGGTGACCTTTTCATCATAATAACCATTTATCTCTTTGAATCACAAAATCTTTGTAGATATGAGTTCTTCTATAGTCTTCACCTGTGTATAATCATTTTTTCTATTGTATGACATGTAAATAAAGGAATTTGTCCAAATAAAATTACTCAAGTTATTGGGTCTCCTGCATAGTTACTGTTAATTTATATGTTCGAACCAGTTTGGTTTTGCTGTCAATTGTGCGAATCCTGATTGGATCATTCATTTCATCAATTTAATGATTTTTGTGTCAAAGTATTTAAAAAAAATATTCACTCAAGGATTTTGTTTTTTTTGGTTTTAGTTTCAACTCATTTTGAAGAGCACTTTCAATTACATTTGAGCCGTGCTATCCAAAATCACTAGGTAGAACGGGGTGGTGCCTGCCTTGTAAATCTTGTCAGTCAACATGAGCTTATTCCCGAAAAAGAAAGAACGTACTTACACCTTTTGTGTGCGCTTTGGTTCCGAATTTCACCGTAGTTGAATAGCTATTTTATTCCGTCCCTCCACTGCATGGAGTCAAGGGTTGCTCTGAGAAGCAGGATACGTTGGCTTTAAAAGCACGCTGGTTTTTCTCTGCTCACTTCGGAGAGCTTAATGGGCCATAGTAGCCAAAATATCTAAATCACCCTGCGCATCTTGGTAAGCTACTTCTCCTTTTGTAAAACTTCGAATTATTGAAACACGGGTTCTGGGTTACAGGATACTTTTGTTTTTTTGTGTTTTTTTAATATTTAATATTTTATTATTTGCTGTTTAAGTTAGTTTATTTTAGTTTTTAGACCCAGATTTCTCGGTACTGTTTCTTAAATTCTTGTAGTCAGTTTATCTGATTCCTATCCTTTTATGTTTCTCTGTGTTTTGCAGGTTGATACTTTTGACATGCTCTTACTTGCAAATTGGTATTAGATTTTATTTATTTATTCATGAATTGTTTTTATTGAATTCCTCTCGTGTTGTAAGTTGCTACAATGGCTGGACTTAGGCCTTCAATGCTAAAAAATTCGCTCTGTATTTCCATTAACTCCCTTTCATGGCAATCACTTCAGTTTTGTAATGTTCATGGAAGTACTCTAAGATCAGCATATGCTATCATAAATCGTGGTTATTACAAAGATGAATCAAGATTGGCTGGAAATCTGACAAATTTTAAAGTTGTGAGATCTGACACTTGTGTCAATAGCCAATCTTATAGGATTGAACCCGTGAGAGGATTTTCGTCAACTTCATCGAATGTGTTGTTTCGAAGTGCTGTTCCTTTCATTTCAATGAGACCCGAGCTGAGCCATCGATCATTCTCTTGGTCATCTGGTGCCAAAGTTGATAAACCTGTCGGTAATGAAGTTCCAGCTTCATCCGGTGGAAATGATGTGGATGTTAGTAACAGTGGTGCTATTGTTAGTGACTGGATTAATAAGGTTAAAGAAGCTTGGCAAAGTACAGTGGATGCAGTAACTTATTCTGGCCAAAAGGCTATAGAGACATCCGATGAACTGACCCCATATGCTCAGCAGTTGCTTGATTCACATCCGTATCTTAAAAATGTTGTTGTTCCAGTTGGTTCGACTTTGACTGGTACCGTAGTGGCTTGGGTGGTGATGCCTAGACTTTTGAGGCGATTTCACAAGTATTCATTGCAAACTCCTGCTGCTTTGCTATCTGGAGGCATATCTGGGGAGCAAATTCCATATGAGAAAAGCATATTGGGTGCTTTGGAAGATCCTTTGAGATATTTAATCACCTTCATGGCATTTTCGCAAATGTTAGTATTTCCAACTATAATCTTTTCCGCTTTATGATATTTGAATGTTCATGTTTTTGTTATATTTTTCAATAGGCGACTAGTATATTTGGACTTTCACTTGCAGTGCTGTGATGGTGGCACCTACTACGATTGCTTCTCAATATATAGCACAAGTATGGAGGGGTGCTGCTATTCTTTCTTTTGTATGGTTTCTGCATCGGTGGAAGACAAATGTGTTTAATCGTGTGATAGCTTCAGCAACGGTAGATCAGGAAAAGCTGTTAACTCTTGATAGAGTTTCTTCTGTTGGTCTTTTTGTTATTGGACTGATGGCTTTAGCTGAGGCTTGTGGGGTAGCAGTGCAATCTTTTCTGACTGTGGGTGGCATTGGAGGTTTGTTAGTGAATGGCCTGTGCTTTTACTCCTATTGTAATTATGGTGATATGATTATTTGGCATGAAAATTCCCGTCAATGAACTAATCTTCTGATTTTTTTTCTCGTTCTATTTTATGCTCCAAACTCCTATTTATTTGTGGTCATGGTGCAATTTTAACATCCTAATTTGTATACTTTATCGTGTCTTGTCTTTCTTTTCTTTTTTTTTCGCTCTATGGGTTTCTTGAATGCATTTGTTAGCTCAAGAAGTTCTTAAATCAAAGCTATCTCTATTCTCTCTCTGTTTGTTTACTTCCTTTGTCATTTAGTTTGGGCTGCCACAACTTCTATACTCATAACATTGTTCTTTTTCTTCAAAAGCTCTCCATTTGTATGGAGAGCTGTTATTTAGTTATGTTGTCACGACTTCGACCTGCCATCTTAATTAGGTTTCTTTTACACTAGTGGTTAGAAAGACTTGAATTATGTTATTTGTTCACCTCAATATCCTCGTACCAGTTTTATTTTCATGTGAATACTATCTGCTGCTTTATATTTTTACAATTCTCATTGAAAACGAAATGCATCTTATGCAGGAGTTGCTACTGCTTTTGCTGCCAAAGATGTCCTTGGGAATGTTCTCAGTGGGTTGTCTATGCAATTTTCAAAGCCCTTTTCACTTGGAGATACAATAAAGGTGAGAACATGTCATTTGTCTATATTTGATTCAAGTTTTTGGCTTTCGATAGTGAAAAGTATCCATAAGGAAATAGTCTATGAGTTATGATCAGATTATGGTTTTCTCCAAAATGTTCTTTGAAGGTTCTTTTCACAATGTACAAAAGCATTGTTTCATTAGACATCCATTGCTTAGTTTATGCTTTTATTTGTTATTACTTTCCTGCTGTTGGTCTTGTGATAAATTACACTACCAAGCACCTTTCATCCAGTCCCTCATTACTAGAGGCCATGAGCATGATAGTTGTTTAGATAGTATCCCATCCAATAATCACTGTTATTATAAAAATGAGTATCCTATCCATTCTAGTTTTATTTGTCAATGCACGTGAAAAATGGAAAAGAAGCTATTCTTCCTGTGCTTTTGTTATGATTTCAACAAGTTTACGCAAGCTTGTGAAACTGAATGTAATGTATATACAATATATGCATTTGCTATTATTTTGTCTTGTCTCATTTTTCTTTAAAGAGACATTGAAATTCTCTGATGCAGGCTGGGTCTATAGAAGGTCAAGTGGTTGAAATGGGACTTACAACCACTTCCTTACTGAATGTTGAGCAATTCCCTGTACTCGTTCCAAATTCTTTGTTTTCCAGTCAGGTAGGCTGTTTTCTTTGCAAGTCATATTGTGTATTTTTAGGGAACCATGGTCGAAAGTTGTGTTACCATAGATTTCTATCTCTCTTTGTGCAAGGGTTATTGACATCACATGCTTAATTGGTGATGGTATCATATTCAAATCTTAATTGGTGTTTTATTTTTTATATATGTATTCACTCAAATACCTTACTTTATCCGCAAGAAGCTGCAGAAGCTTACCATCTCTATCTCTATGCTCACATGTATGTGCCTGTCATATGTGCACTGCACACGCGCGCTTGCGCACACAGACTATAGTCGTGTCTGATAATGAGCTGGCATCTTGGTAATGTATTTCAGTTAGCACCATCTGCTCTCTTGCTTTGCCATGTATCTACTAATGCTGTTGACCGACTAACCTTTGATGCCTGCATGTAAAATTATAGGTAATTGTGAACAAGTCTCGTGCCCAATGGCGTGCAGTTGTCTCCAAAATTCCTGTGATAGTTGATGACGTGGAGAAGATACCCCAGATATCAAATGACATCAAGAGCATGCTAAATTCAAACCCAAACGTTTTCTTGGGAAAGGAGGCTCCTTACTGTTACTTATCTAGAATAGAAAGTTCATTTGCCGAACTGACTCTTGGTTGCAATCTCAAGCAAATGGTAAGATCCAATCTCCCCCCCTCAATTTTTACTTTTGATGCAGGACAGAAAATCAACCATTTTGTTTGCAGATTAGCTGTGTTTCCACTAAATGATTTTCATCTGTACCAAGCATTTATTCTTTGAAATTTAAACATTAAATATCTAGCTTGCTGTTAATTGGAACTGTCTTTTGTGCTTGACTCCAGTTTGGAAATAAAGACAAGACAATACTATATTCTTATAGCTCTCTCTATTTGCTAATAAATGCGACTATAGTCATGCATAATCTACAATGATATCAGTCTAAATAAGAATTATGGCATCAAATTCAGTTAAGCTTTGTAGTCAAGAATTGTATTTCTAAAATGCCAAACAATTTCAAAATCTTGCCAGGAAAATGTAAGGCAATTGCAGAGAACAGTTTTCATCATTGATCTTTTTTTTTCTTTTTTTCTTTTTTCTCATGAAGCTTTGTTTTGAATCTCAATACTGGGATACTTCGTCCTATCATAAAGTCCATTATAAATCAGCACAAAAGGATCAATATAGCCGACCACAACTAGTTTGGGAGTAAGGTTTGGTTGCTATTCTCGTTGTTCTTACTACTATTTGTTGTATTTCTATGTGAGTGCAGAGCAAAGATGAATTATACACTACGGAGGAAGACATTCTTCTGCAGTCAGTCAGGATAATAAAGGAGCGTGGTGCTAAATTAAGCAGCACATGGCAGGACAGTACCGGTCAGTGATACAGTGACAATGCTGATAAATGAGGTTCCGTATGATGGAGCTCGGACCCTTCTCTTCATACACTGAACTTTAACATCATACTGCGCAGAAATGTGAAGTGAAAATGGGTCTGTCCACAGTATCAGTTTCATCATGATTTTGATTCCTGTGTTGTTTTGGTCCATATGTAAAGAAGAAAAGAAAAGATATCATTTGTAAAGGTTGACAGGATGCTAACTCAAATTGACAGAAAAACAGGTTTTTAACTTTCTTGACCAACAGGAGTTAGTTTTGAATCCATTTATGCAGCCGAAAAGGAACCATTTCCTATTTTTTTTCCTCAAGGAAAAAACCAAAAGGTGAAAACAGGTTTCATGCGAATTATTCTCATTTTGTGTAGCCATAGACTATTATAGCGTTTTTAAAGAGCAGCGACTTCAGATGCTGCTTATTGAACTGAAATAATGCATGATGATAGTGTACCTGCTTATTGAAGACAACATGGAATGCTTAACTAGCACACCTTAAAATAGGACAAGGGTCATAGATCACGCAATTTGGGAATGTTTACACTGTTTCAATCAGCTCCTGGGTTATCTAAAATATATATACATAACAAAAATGATAAATTTAAATTTTTTTAAAAATTCTAATATTTTATTAGACAAATCTAGAGTTATTTAAGATTTATATAAAAATTACATGAAAATTAGATGTTCTTTTCGCCTTTAAATAATTGCTTCAAGGTTGGGTTATTGTAAACTACAAGTTGTCTAATTATTTAGCATTTAATGGTAATTCACATGAACCACTAGTGAGAAATACTTTAAATTTTTTTAGAAGAGAGAGATTGTTATGCCTTTAAATATTAACTTTTTTGTGTGTGTTATTCAGGTGTTCTGTACTGTGTATTACTACGTACTTCATAGAAAATAAAAGGAAAATTTGAAAACCATATATATAGTAAAATATCAATTTTTCTCCTTAATAATATCTCATATATTATTTTACGATAATTTTATAAATTTATTCAATTAAATCCTAAATTGATTTTTCTAGGTCTAGAATTGTAATTTTCTATATAAATTACTTTCTATTCCTTAATTTCTAAAACTTATTTACAATCAAGTCACATTTGATTAATCATCTTCTTTTAAATTCTAACCAATAATTCTTATGTGTGTGACCCATTAGGTTTCCTAATAAGTTGACCCAAATATAAATCATAATCCTAAATAAAATATGATTACATAAATTAAAAAAATTAATTTATTATCAATTCAACAGTTAAATGATTTATATTTGAAGATCAAATACAATGTTTAGCAACCTTTCATAATCCCTAAAATATTAGAAAAGTTATAAGCTGTTTGAATTAACCTTTTAGCAACTAGTTACTCAATGTAATTATTATTCCTTCATCAATAATGTTTTGATTTAAATATCATAGCATGAAGTGTGTCTACTCTGTCAAATCATGTTTGTTCTCAACATCATAGTCATTGATTATTTAAAACTCTTTTCAAATCTCATTCCAACTTGCGCATGGATTTATAATCAATACTGTTTGAGAACAGATGTAATATTTTATCTAATTCACCTACGGTGATGAATCCTCTCTTGATTACTCAAATACTTTCATATAGTTCATGTTATACCCAATATCTATTTATTTGTTATCCTTGATTAGGACAATGTGTAGCAGGTTCAAAACATAACATTCCTTATATAAGATAACTTAGTAATCTCAAGTTTAAGAATTACTTACACAACCATCATATAAGTCTTTCTATAGACACATGATCTCTCCATATGAAATTCTTATGCAGGTCAGTTCAGTGTACATGTCATCTGACAAGCACCTTATATTAATTCTAAGTATCTCTCATACCTCAGTTTATGAGAAAATTTGTTTCCTTTCATAAAAAAAAAAAAACATAATATGTATTAGTCTCAATTTCTCTAATTAATGTTCAGTCCTAATAGATCATTGATCATGGACATTTAGGAATAGTGTTTCGATGCAATAAGAATCTCATAATTATAACAACTTTATAATTTTATTTGCAAAACATTTTTGTCCTAATAACTTTATCCTTACTCTAGATTTATTAATCAAATATTAGATTTAATAATCAAATATTTGATGAATAATAAAGATAAATAAGCCTTTATTAAAAAAAAAATATGTTTACATGAATAAAGTCAATGCTATGTGTAACCAACTGATTGACTACAATTCATATACAATAACACTCCACCCTTCAAATATCTGACAAACCTATCGATTTAATCTCTGTGCAACTTTTTGTCATCGAATAAGTGAGAGACTTGTTTGTTCAAGCCCTTAATTGATTTTCTTCCTCTAAAGCATAGCTATTCTCAAAGACTTGCCATATCATGTCTAGTAAATGAACTATCCTCCTTCATGTCTACCTTAATAACCAAGCCTCTTTCCACCAAGAACCTAACATTTATTCTTTGGTATAACACTAATGGCAAAACAATCAAAGAATGCCCATGATGCAGAGTTTTTATCACATAACTCCATCCAACATGGTTTATTAATCCCCCTATTAATAGATATGCTAGAACTTTCAGTTGTGGTGCCCACCTATGACGTCA
>Ga0307515_10008053_pt1 | contig 20654 bp, 5 predicted proteins | sample 17_EM_MG_FD_194513 | JGI IMG/M metagenome (GOLD analysis project Ga0307515, IMG submission 194513) | Populus trichocarpa ectomycorrhiza microbial communities from riparian zone in the Pacific Northwest, United States - 17_EM | ecosystem: Host-associated > Plants > Roots > Unclassified | place...
TCTTATACAAGGCGGCGGGTTGGAGAACGGCCAGACGAAGGTGGTGACCGTAGAAATTAGGCGCCGCAACTCTTCGTCGGTTTAAGCTCCCACCCTCACTTTCGTCTGGCCGCCGCTTCGTCTGGCCGTCAATTTCGCCCAGCCGTCACGTCCCCGCTCGCTTTCGTCTGGCCGCCGCTTTCGTCTGGCCGCCACTTTCGTCGCGACTACCCAAGTTTTAGTCTAGCTAGTGGACGCCCAACCTAGCCTCTCATATCTCATCAGCTCCTCATCCCTCAAATAATCTGCGGACAATCGTCAGAAAACTGCGGCCCGCAGCTTAGGGCCCGCAGTCCCCAACTGTTAATCCCTCCACACCATTTAACCGTTATCAGCCTTCATTTGGACTGCGAGTTTTTGTAGCGTTTTCTTTGGCACATGGACTACTGGAGAATGAAAGCAGTTGTAATTAGGTATTTTTTATTCAGTTTTGGCTGCACATTTTATTTTCTTTAATTTATCTCCCTTTTCCTGCCGCCTTTTTTTTTTTTACTAACATCGCCCGTTTTATAGCTTCCAATCCCCAGCATTAGAGGCCTTAAAATTCTATAACTTTAATTTTATCCTCCGCTAACCGGGATGTCAAGTGCTGCCTTAAGTTAGGGCCATTTTCTTCATGCCTCTGTTTCTTGCTCCCATTTCGAATATATAAGGCCCTCTCTCCCGCTAGTTCCTTCAACATTTCCATCTTAATGAAGCATGACCCTTCTTCCCCAGCTTTAACACCGCGTTCTTGACAGTCATCCCCGTAGTCTTTCCCATGAAGACGGCCAACTGATTGTACAGGAGGCTAAAGAGGAGTAAAGATCAGTCTTCCAGTTAACCGATCAAGAGTGGCTCGACTAGGTTGGATGCAGGTGAGTTGGTCGGGATCGACCTAACCGCGACCCACACCCCTTACATACTACTGACGCGTAGTAGCAGAAGAAAAGAAGATAGCAACCACCCCACTTCTCTTTAGGTCAATAGTCGTCCTATGTACCTTCCCACCCTTATTATAGCCGTGCCCAACCCGTACCTTCATGGAACTAGGAGCCAGACACATTCAAGAAGCGATTGTTCTAGAGCACCAAGCGAAAGGCAGCCCTTAAGAACGCCGGGGTAATCTTAAGCACCGAAGTGATATATCTCCGAGCGACGATCATGGAATTGAATATCTACGAGCCTAAGATGGCGTGAGTCACTACGTACGGGCGGTTCGGTTGGGGAGGCTCCCAATGCCAAAGGCGGCAAGCAAGTCCCGCATGGAGATGGCTGAGGATGAGATACCAGACCACAGGGCGCAAGACCTGAGCGAGGAACAGCTGAATCAAGCATACTCCCTCACACATGGCAACTTCGGACTTATGATTCCGGACCAGACCTATAGCATAAAGTCAGCCTGCACTTTTCAATCAGCAGTCATGACGGTTCTGTCTGGATGAAGGTTACTCCGAGTAACTTTCTGCTTGCTGCTAATCAGCCGCCTTAGAGGTCAGTGGCTTCCTAGGTACCACGCTGAGGAGTTCAAGGTCGATGAAAGCATCCATCGCCTAACAACAAATCATCACAGCACTAGGAGAACAGGATGATCACGACCGAGCTTGTCCACCCTTTGAGCAGCCGCTGACGTCGCACCAGGATCATACGCATCGCGACCTTCAACCGGCAACTCAGCGCCAGTCGAAGGCGGCGACAGCAGCAACCTTTGATTTGAAAGAGCCGCCTGACGTCAATGGATACAAGAGAGCGCCATGGGCTCTTTGCTTTCCTCTTACAAGCTCCCGGATTTGGGCTCCCTCTAAGAATAGTAGGAAGAATGTTATTGGACATGACTAGGTCCATTTCCTGGCCCTGTCAACTTCTAGTTCCTATTTCTAGTCTTTCTATTTTAATTTCGGTCATATTTTGACCCCTCTAGGGTATATAATCAACACTGCCCTTCACAACAGTTTGTTATTAACATACATATAACCCTTTCAACCCACCCTTCATGATAAAACATCGTTGTCTTTAGGTAGCTCCACTACGTTAACTCTCAGTACTTAGTAATCAAATACTAGGTAAACCGAGCGCTTGGTCACCTGAGTGCTTTATTGCCCTTAAATGGTGGGCTTTCCGCCGATAAGTCTAAATTTAGAGAAAGCGCCCAGTTATTGATGCTGGGTGATTCGATTGCTTGATTCGCTAGCATGCACCAGCGATAGCGTGCCTATTAGTAAAACCTTTCCCCACTCCAAACAACCTCCGTGCTAACCATTTGACAGATCATATCATTTATTTCTCACATATTTGCCCAACATCATAGATCGAGCAAATCCAACATGCTGCACCAAAGATATATATCTGTTACCTGAGGAATACTAGCCTTAAAAGGCTGTAATGGCCCCAGGACAGCTTAACCCCCAGTCGTCCTGGGTCCGCTAAACTATAAATGGTATAGTTCATAATTTCTTTCCACTGCTTCTGCTCTATTTTCATTAACTTTTCACACCTAGCTCCCCTCAGTGCTTAGAATCAGTTTGGTTAGAACTGAGCAGCCATGCTGCATCAACACTTATCTTTCTCATCAGCAGCCATTTGCGAATCTATCTCGCGCTTCACACGGATTTTATCATAATACCATAACCAGATAGTACATATGGTTAGACCTGGAGAATATAGGTTACACAACTTGACTCCACACAATTTAATTTAGAATGGATTGCTAACTATCGCAGATTAACAACGCGTTTCCATAAGATATGAGATTTTTCTCCCTGCAACAGAAAAGCCAAGGCGTCGTGATCAATTGAAAACCGAGCGAACTATCAAATACAGTCATTAAACTCCATAGGAAGAGATGGAACCTGGAGTAAGGTTATCATCTCATCTCTTAACAGCTCCAAATCTCGGCTTTCTCCTAGTATTTCTACTCTCTTCTCTAATCTCCAGCATGGAACACTACCACTCCCGTCTTCCCAAAGCATTCTTACATGGCCGCCGTTGAAAGAGATTCAACTGTATTTACCTGTAACCCTAAAACTTGCTTAGTTATGGAGCTAACCTGTAACTGTTCTCTATAGGGTCGGTTTTAATTTGGAGTATACTCATCTTCTAGGTGGGAGACGGGCTTCCTTACTTGGTACTTTCTCTTTTTAGTTGGGATTTACCCTTAGTAGGTAGTGTATTGTTGTTGCTGTCGTTGCTGATTATAATAACATCCTGCTTAAGTGACTTGCTAACGGTGCCCTAGCTGTGGTACTTCTTGTACCTACTAGGATATTCTTTACTACTTAGGTTAATGACTTAGCTGCCATGCTCCTGTTTATTTTACCGCTTGTCGTTATGTTTACTATTTTCCTTCTTTCCTTACTCTTTAGTATCTTTACGTTCCTCCTTTGATTGATTCTTATCTTACCCTTTACATTACTTTTTGGGGTTTCCTAAAAGTTGCCTCTTGCCTTGCTTCTTGTCTTAATTGTAGTTTTGTCTCCTCTCTTACACCTTACTTTACTTATCGTTGTTATCTTTCTCGCTTCCCTTCCCCTCCTTTGTGTCATTATACTTATTGTCTTACTTTTTATCTTGATTACCTTCGTGCTTATTGGGGATTTAATCACCTGGATTGTTGTCTCGTTTCTTATGCTTCCCGTAGTATGTCTCATTGCGTTTGTGGGTGATATTGTTGTCTAGCTCTTCAACGTGTGCCCTATCTTGCCTCCCTTGCTTGTGTTCTTTGGCTCCTTGCTGATGATTACTAATGAGATCTCCTAAGGTAAGGAACCTAAATATAATGTTGGTATATGTTTATAATCCCCAGTCATCAAACTAAGGTTCTGGAAGAGACGGGTACTTAGGCAGCTCTCTTTGTGCCTAAGAATTTAGAGTGCTAATGTGTGGCCGCATTTGTTAGTGGGCATTGGTGCTATTGAGGGAATCAGCGTGTGTCATAATAGAAATCAACACAGGTAAGTCTTAATCGTTATACTAAGGATTGATAATTAAGAATTGAGTAAGTGTTGGATGGCCGTCGCTGACCCATTGTCCGTAGGCGAGTCTTAAGTACTAGCCTAGCCCTGGCATGCTGAGCCAGCCTCCTGATAGATGCATAAAACCTAACATAGCCTCGACAAGGGCAGACGCATTGGGTGTCACCGATGTTGCAAGGAGCGGTCGGTCACACCTTGGTCCGGACGTCACAATTCGCCCTTTGCTGCATATCCTCCGAGGCAATGGCATTGCTAACATCAACTTAAGGTGAAGGCTGTTCAAATCTGCCCCTGACTCTGTTAGAGAATGAACTACTCAGGCAATTATGATACTCGATTGCAACCCCCCCCCCCCCCGGGGGCCCGGTGGCGACACGCTGAGATAGCCCCTTTTTCTAGGCGGGTCTAAATGATGATTCACGAGTAATCATGCTATCGACAGTCGGATTGCATCATCTCCAGAGATCTAGGTGAGGATATTTAATGGTATCCTAAAAGGAGGAAAGTTCTACTAACGTCGATTCTAGTCGTAACCTAGCTGCTCGAATTTTGGTGCCGCTTTTTGATTGACGCACGAGTTGCTGGCGCTGGGCCATTGATGGCGATGGCTGAAGCGTTTTCACCGTTGATCGATGCAAGCCACGCCATTACGCAAGCGTTTGCAGGCTGTTGGTTTAGAGAGCCTTGGAAGGAGTGAATGTTTCCTTGTAAGTTCCATCCCCTTTAACGCCACGCTCATGCAGAGGCGTAGCAGAACCACGCAACGCGTTGATACTTGGAGAGCCTAGAGACTGACTTCAAGCTCCACATTTGGATTTCCATGAGGTCAGTGGCAGGATATAAGGATTAACCTCTGAAGGCGCAGCTCTTTCCTCCTGCAGCAACAGTCTGCATATCCTCCGGGGTAATGGCGTTACTAACATATAATACAGTCAACTTAAAGTGAAGGCTGTGCAAATCCTGCCCCTGACTCCGATAGAGAATATACTGCTCAGGCAACTGTGATACTTAGTTATACCCCGTAGCTCACAGCCAGACAGGCTAAGATACCCCCTTTGAATCACTTCAGCCGCTGAAGGTACGTCACAAGGAGGGTGCAATCCACCACAAGGAGGGTTTCGATTACACATCACTTGACTTGGCCGATGAACGCGTGACTCTTATTGGTTTATGCTCTTCCTTCCATCACAGTGCGCCTTATGTGAGGCTCAGCAAATTTATGCGCTATCTCTATCCCCTAGCTATCCTAGTGACATCACTAAGGCTGATGGTATGAGGTACCTAGCATGTCGCATAAGAAGTCAAAGCAGAGGCGCTGGGGTCTGTGATTAATTGTTAGGATGAGTCCTGAGGCGCAGTTTATTACTTTTATTCAGCAGGGGAAGGGGCAAAAATATATAAGGCTTCATATCTCAGTCTAGCTGCATAGGAGTAGAGCATTCTAGACCATCTTCCTCTTCTAAATATAATTCTACTGTCAGCATTATACAGTCACGCTTTTGCCAATGGACGTGTACAATTCAGATGCAACTACAATGATAAATAGCCAGACTGGAGTACGCAGGAATGCCCGCCCTCTATAGGATGCTGCTGACATGCTTAGGAGGTCGTTTATAATTCCTGAGGCTATATAAGCCAGGTTAAAGCAGTAGGCGGTGTATGTAATACTCACTCTTAAGGCTTTTATCTAACTTATCAATTAAGCAGGAGGTGGAAGCTACATTAAGTCTAGAAAGGAAGGAAAACTCAGTTTACATCAAGCCTTAAACAGAAGGGAGCAGCGGGCTAAACTCGTAAAACTATACTGGACTTAGCAAGAGACCTATATTTATTCTAATTTGTAAGTTTCTTTTTGGTACTATTTAAGACTGCTTTACCTGACTCCTTTAGGGCACCGGCGAATGACTGTGGACTTACTAAACTGAAGCATAAGCTTGAGAATCACTCTAGCTATACAATGAGGTATCTGGGGGAACTTGACGACAGAGTTAATGAATTCGAAGAAGGAATTAAAGAACTTAAAACCAGGTTTAAAGAACACGAAGCTAGTATTAAAGAGCTCTAAGACGCTAGAAGTGGGGGATCGCAACCTTCTACAACACTTTGTATTATACAGCTACTGTTATGGGTATTGTTTCAGGCTGCAGTGGCTTGGATTACTATCGCTGCCGTAGGCAGCATAGCTTGGCTGAGAGCGGAGTTGTCGCCTTGTGTTGTATATGGACCGGTGTTAATCGAGTAGTCGTAGTACTCGTCCAAATCCTTATTCCCGAACATTCCTCCTCTTTTCTTTAAGTGCCTAGTTATATACTATAGCCTAAGGGAACCTTAATGCACCATTTCCATAGATCACATCTTAAAGGGAACAATACGTAAGAGAGCTTTTGATTCTGTTACATTTAAACGCAGTATTAAGTAGTACAAATTTAAATACTAGGAAATTGTTACTAGAATAAAGTCAGTACTAGGAGGATGCTCCTTGGCTAAGCTTTTTCCTAGTAGGTTAGTCCTAGGAGAATGTTCCCAGTAGAATTCGCTCCTAGTCGATTGGTCCTAGGAGAATATTCCTAGGAATAGCCTACTAGGAGACAAGGGTGCCTGGGACCAATCGACTAGGAGATGAGGGCGCCTGGGCGAATTCTCCTGGGAACATTCTCTTAGGACTAACCTACTAGGAAAAAGCTTTAACCTAGGAGTATTCTCCTAGTACTAGCTTTATCCTAGTAACAATTTCCTAGTATGTTGGGTCTTTTAGGATATAGTTTTGCCTGGGAACCTTTTCCCTAGTACGATGTCTTAAGAAACTGCTCTATATAATTTATTCTGGTAGAATATCTTAATGCTAGATATATTTAAGGCATTATTTGGTTTTTTGAATAGATTTTAAAGTATTACCTAAAACTACGCATAAAGGAAAATGTAGGTCTGGTGCGTTAGCCTAAGCTAAGACCTCTAACATCCACATTTTTTTATCTATTGTGTCACCTTCTATTTAAGTCTACTTAGTCTAAATAAATAGGTCTAAGTTGGGTTTGTTGCTGCAGTTCCTTTTATATTTTATTAAATGATATACTCTAACCTTTCTTACTAAACTATCTAGGTGCATTTAATAATTCGTGCTAGAAGTTGGAATCTGCTAAGTCGTGGCTGTGTAGAGAGTGATGACGTTAGCTAAGCGGGACCAGAAACGGTTCCTCCATGGCCGAGCGAATTACAATAGCGTTTACCTTTTAAGGAGTTCTACTGAATCTCCTATTGGTTCATCTTATAAACAGAAAGGTACCCATCTCCGCGGCTAGGCATAATGACGTTATATCATTGGAGGGTTTAAAAATGGATCTCCAGTTCAACCAATGACCGTAACGGTTTAGCCTATTTCACTTAGCTTAATTATTTTTAAGCGTTCCAAATCTAGAAAACTAAGGGAGCAGAAAATAGATCCCTAGCGAAGCCACATCTAGGTATATAATTTTAGCATAGTGTCCAGGAATTCATTAGATTAGCCTTACTCTAGATTTTGTAGACTGTTAGCCTATAAAATATGTTGCAATCCCATTCTATAATACTTATATCGTGCAGGTTGGCGATTAGCTAAGCAACATCTATTAAAGTAAGTATATAGGTTTTACTATAATAGGGAGCAAGGGTTAGGCTTAGCGTCTCGCTTAGCTCTTCAATCCCTAGGTGCGATTGCCTCCAAAAGCGGCGACAGAAACCTCCAAAAACGGAGGCAATAGTCCCTGGACATAGAGTTACTGTAGTAAATAGCTTAATATCTTTTAACCACTGCGCTATAAACCTTCTGCAGTAATTACAAAACCCTAAAAACAATCTTAACTGCGTAATATTCTTTAGTTCTCGCCAATTTACTATAGCCTTAATCTTCTTTAGATCTATGCTAAGTTAGCCTAGTTTAATAATAAATCTAACAAAATCTATCTTCCTAGTAAAGAACTCGTATTTCTTAATTACTACTAGTATCTGTTCTTCTTATAGTCTCTTTAAGACCTATTTAACGTATTCCTCGTATTCTTCCTCGGTTATTAAGTAGATAATAATATTATTAAGGTATACTATAATAAATTTATCTAAGTGTTCTCTTAATATATTGTTAATGCGCTTCTAGAACGTTACCGGTATGTTTATAAGCCTAAACTATATAACTAATAGTTTGTACAGTCCTTCCTTTATCCTAAAGGCTACCTTTTATTTATTGCCTTCCTTAATTCTAATCTGATGGTACGCCTATCTCAGATCTATCTTTGTAAAGATTTGCGTATTACTTATCCTATTTTAGATTTTGCTAATTAAGGGTAAAGGATATCTATCCTTTCTAGTAATGCTGTTTAACTGTCTATAGTTAATATATAGCCTTAGTTTACCATTTTTCTTTAGTATAAATAGTACTGGATATCCCTTTTATAGATTTTTTTTAAATAAACTCTTTTAGTGCTCTACTTTCTTCTTTAGTAAGCTTATAAATTAGAAAAAACCTTAGACTTATTTCTAGTTCTAATTCTATTTTATAGTCCCATACTATATACTCTAACAGCTTCTTACTTTCTAGTAACTATAGTTTTTTGCCGTACTTATAGTATCTCTTTAGTATATAACTTAAGCCCCGCTTAGTCTCTTTATATATTGCTCCAACTTAGTACTATACTATCTTAACTTATTATTGTATTTTACGGCGTTAAGTATCTCTAATATCGACCTAACCTATAATCTAATTAATCTTTAGATTATATTCCTGTAACTAAGGCATTCCTAGTACTGCCTTATTATTGCCTAATAGTAATATATCGAAAGATATCTTAATTTATTTACCTTTAACGGTTAGCTAAATAGGTCCTATTTTAAGATTAATAATCCCTCCTCCATAGGTTATTAGATCTCCTAAAATTATAACTAATAGGTAAGGGTATTCCTTTTTCCTATACGGTAGTCCCATTCTCTTAACTGCTATTAATAAAATATGGTTCCTTATTACTCCACTATCTATTAATACTTTAAACTATTAATCTCGCCATTTAACTTATAAATTTAGGTATTGTCCTTAAATTCCTTTAAAGGTCTAAGGCTCTATTACTAGCTCCCTTTAATTCTATAGGCCTCTACTTTTCCTAACTATTAGCTGCTTAATCCTGTCTATACTTAGTCCATCTTAGGCTAATACTTAGTTCGTTTTTTATCCTTAATATACTATAAATATATATTCTCTAGGCATTCCTACCACTATTATCTATCTAGGCATTCTTCCGTAAGGAATCTTCCTAGCTAAAGTATTAAGTCTCCTAACTCCTAGACTTCTATTAGATACTAACTATATATATACTTAGTATTACGATACTTCTGTTTATCTATTATCCAATATATTCTTATAGGATATTTATAATACTTATCCTTAGGTGCTCTATGTATATTATACGCATCGTCTATATATACGATCCACAATAATATATAGTATGCTTAGTATCTTAGGTCAACTCTTAGCTTATCCTCTTCCTTAAGTTTAAACCTCTACCGTATTAATCTAAGCGTTATAACTTTATTTGCAGGTACTAAGATACATCTTTCGCTTCTCTAGTCCTCTAAGCACTCCTCTAGATCCTTTAATGTTATAATTAAGGCTCCTTTAATGTAACTTATTACCTTTTCCGTAATAGGGTAGTCCTAGATAACTTTTTCATCCAACTATATATAGAAATCTTCCCACTCGTCGTTGTGCCTTTATCTATACTACCTTTAGTATAGCTACTAGAGTGTATACGGTTTATTTATAAGGAAGTATCTTCTTATTACTGCGTTATAACAGCCCTTTGTATATTAATCTTCGAATTTAGTTAGAATCCCTAAATCCTCTTTATTTTCTAGTTTGGTAAGCCACTTAGCTCTTAGTATACCTACTTTAGGCCTATTAGTAATTCTTTATATAGGTGCTCTGTCCTTTATACGTTCTAATATGCTAAATCTCTTATCTAGTTTCTGTTCTTGCCATGCGATAATTCTTTCTCTAAATTCTATTATAGTTTCTTTCGGTTTTCGCCTTATAAGTAGATCCTTAAAGTCTTCCTACTTTTTAATCTTAGTATTAGGTTTCTAATTTTTAGGCTAAACACTACGTTCTCCTAGTAGGTCTTCTAGGTCTATATATCTATCTCCTAGTTTAGTTACTATTTAAACTATAGATTCTCTAATCTTGCTAGTAGTCCTTATTTATATTTAGAAATCTTAGTCCTATAGGATTCTTAATTCTAAGCTTGCTTCTAACTTAAGCTTAGCTCCTACCTTAGTCTAACTAGGCTTACTTAGTATTCTTATCTTATCTTAAGAGTCTTAAATCTCACTTATCTCGTCTTAAGAGTCTTATACCCTTAGGAAACTTCGTCCTAAGCTTATTTATATACTACTGAACTAAGCTATTACTCTACTCTATTAGTTTTCGTCTGTTGTAGGTCCTTAAGCTTACCTTATCTCGTCTTAAGAATCTTAGTTATCTCTTATCTCGTCTTAAGAATCTTAAGCCTCTAGCTTCTTGCCTTTATTAAGTGCTAAAGTAGTTTACTATTTTACTTCTCTTACGTCTTATAAAGTAATAGATATCGTGTCTAGCGGGGTCTTAACTCCTACTAATATTCCCTATTTTATAGTGGAATTATCCTCTACTTCTTTTATAACATCTCTAAGGTCTATATACTCCTAGTAAGCTGCCCTTATTACCTCATCGTTACGGAATATTTCGCCTACGTTAAATTTATCGTCCTTAATATCCGATCTACGAACTAGTTCGTTAGTTCCTTTATACTTTATAAATCTTAGCTCCTATAGCTAATAGCTTATACCGTACTTAGCGTCCTTATAAATTTGGTATGCGTTATTATAGTAAAACGCAAAACTTCTAATTAAACATTCCTTTGTTCCTTATAGTACACTATTATTCCTCTATACGTATGTGTCTTCTACTATTAGTCTCGTTCCCTTTATTACATAGTAACTCTAACTATCTTTATAATTCCTCGCAAAATAACCTTATTTCCCGCAATTTATATAAGCTCCGTCTTTAAACTATTAACTTTACTATAGAGTTTACCTAAACATCTTCTGCTACTAAGATCCCTAGTTTAGCCTCTACTCCTTAGACCTTTAATTACTTAATCCTTATCCCCTAGGTTTCTATAGTTTCTTATTCTATTTCTTATTTTCTTTAGTACCGCTTAGGTCTATTAGCTCTACGCTATACTATAGTTTCTAATTTAGCTTAGATTGTTGCGTACTTTATATCTTATATAACTATAGAACTCTATCCTAGCCTCTCTTAGCCTATTCCCTTTAATAGATCCAATTGTTAATCTTAATTACTTAATCTATTAACTCTCTTAGGGTATCCGCATCTTCCATTAGGATAATTACGTCCTAGACTTTAGCCTTAAGTCCTTATTTATACTATGCTATAAGTGCCCTATTATTCTACTTAACTTATATTGCTAGCGTCTAGAACTATATTGTGTACTTAATTACTAAAGTTTATTATACTAGGCTTTAGAGTTTTTTTTTTACCGTAGTTGTTTTTTCTAGGTCTTTAAATATTTACGTAAGTCGTTCTGTAAACCTATTCTAGCTTAAGAACATAAATTATATATCTTAGTTAGTGGTCGTTATTCTATTTACCTATATCTCCATAAGATAAGGTTTAAACTACTTAAGTACTCTTTCTAATAAGAATAGTCCCGTATAGGCTATTTGGTCTATAGGTATTAGTAGCTTTACCCCTTCCTATATAACTTTAAAGTGCATTTATATAAGGAATCCTTTAAGCTTTAACCTTTTTCCTAAGTATCTCTTAATAGATGGTAACTTAACCTTTACTACTCCTATACCGTTAACCCTATTTTCTAATACTGTATTATTTTCCGTTAGTTAATTAACTATCGCCTATAGTTATCCGTACGTTACAGGTTGCTATAAGTCAGTATCTACTATACTAGTATCACCTCCTAACCTTAAAGTAGTTGCTGCCATTAATAGCGTTATAGTAGCTACTTTTAGTAATATATTGTTCAACTTCTTATATTAATACTATAACTAGGTAGTAATTATATAACGGAACCTTATAGCAGGAACTACAATAGGCTCGTTATTAGGCTAGGTGTATAGAAAATGTAAGTGTAAAAGTTAACAACGTAATAACAACTAGTGGAGTGGTTGCCTAATAGATTAACTCCAATTATATTCTAAGAATTACTATAAGGAAGGAACCATCTTAGGTAGAGACTAAGGGTCCTTAAATACACAACCGTACTCCTATAAAGTCCTTCTTATACATAATATACGTGTGCTCTATCTGCTCTATTATAGATCCTATAGATTGTATAGATTATATAGATCACCCCACGTAACCTTGGTTACCATTCCTCGTCATATAGCTCTATCGGCCCCATCCTAGACCGTGCCTAAATTAACCAACTAGCTTCTTCCGACTCTTCTCTAAGTAGTTATAATATCGTACTTAAAGCGTCCGTAACATTTAAAGCTTGTCGTAATTTTGTTAATATAGGAATCCTAGCTAAGCCAGAGCTTCCTATTCTTTCTATTACGGATAATTTAAATTTCTAAGAACTAGGTGAGGTTACCTAGGTCCTTTATCTCATACTTTCTTATAAGGTGCTCCTTAAAGGTTTAGAGCTTAAGTAGGTCTTTCTTCCTAAAGGTAGCTGTAATATCATTGACGTAGAAGAAGATTATTAGCTAATCGTTGTGATATAGGCAAGGCTCCTCCGCCACTGGCTTTAAGCCTTCCTTTTTTAGCGTTGTTGTTAAGTCACCATACTATAGCAGAGGTAATCGCCTCAATCCATAGAGCGCTCTTTAGAGAAGTAGGTACTTGCCCTTAATTAGAAATCTATCTAAACACTTAACGTATATAACCTTATTAATCACGCTATTTGCAAATATATTAATAGTATCGCCTTACTAGCAGTCCAGGTTAAATATTGCGACAATAGCTATTAAGGCTCTAAACAATCTTACTGCTAAAGTTGCGGTATAGGTGTCCTTATAAACTAACTTTTATAAATTACCTTATGTGTAAAGATAAGCTTTAAATCTCGTTAAATATCCGTTAATATTAGTCTTGTATATAAATACCCAGATAATAGGTATAGTTTTAATATGGATTGTCTCGTTAACGACTTAAAACGTTCCTTAATTTTAAAGGTCTATATACTCCTTCTAAGTAGCAGCTGCGAACTCTTCCTTATATTAATGTCTTTAAAGCTCCTTCTAATTTCTAGGTAGCAGTAGGAGCTAATTATAGTGTAGCTTTTTGTGAAATGTAAGCCCTATATTAAAGGCTGATCTTTAAGCTGGAAGGCTCTGGTCGGTAACATTAGTAAAAAAGCCTACGTAGATCTTTAATCGTCCTTTAAGTCTCTTTTCTTTAACTACGTTTTGCTCTCCTATATCGCCATTAATCTTCTTCTTTAGCTTAGCTTTATTAGTCGGAACTATAATATAGTGCGGCTTCTTAACCAAGGTATTTAAGGATAGTAGTGGAGGCTCTAGTAAGTCAGGTTCTAATATCTTATTTAGGGTAGGAAGCCCTAGAGCTAAGTTATCTTTAGAGCTTAAATCTTATTACTTACTACTCTTAATATTAGGCTCTTCCTAAATTCCACCAGATTCTACCTATTATCTCCCTTTAGTGTTAACTTAAATCTTATCTTAAGTCTTATTACTTTTATTAGACAACGATTCTAATTTGTTTTAGAGATCCTATATTTAATAAATATTAATAACTTCTAATATTTGGTTAGTTCTAACTTAAAGTATATTCGTAAAATCTGGCTATAAGTTATTATAAAGCAACCGCTTATTAAACTTTACATCTCTTATTCTAATAATTTTCTTCTAACTAGAAATATAGATTTAGAATATATTTGTTAAATTATACCCTACTAGATATCCTATATAGGCCCTTAGCACAAGCTTATTTAGGCGTGGAATATTATTATTAGGAATAAAGGCAAAGGGGTTACATGTCGCCGCGGCACTAGCGTAGCAAGGAGCCTTAAGCTCCTCGCCCTTCCTCACCCCTTTTTTAGAGGATTATATAGAACAACCATCATACTATCTACAAACCGTAGCTACGTGATATCCCCTTATATAACCTACACTAATTAGTAGTTAACTTCACTGTTATACCACAGAACAGCTAGGTATCACTAAGAAGAGACGAGCCACTATACCAGTGCTACTCGTGCTAGAGGAAGCTATCTTTTAAGGTCAGAACTGGTCCTAAACCTTAAATAGAACTCTTCCACGAATCTAAGGATCTAAAAGGCTAGAACTGGTCCTAAGCCTTTCTAAGATTACGGATTCTTGCGTCCATTACGCAGAACAACACGCTTTACAAGTCTTCGCGATTTAAGGCCAGAACTGGTCCTAAGCCCTATAATCGCAAATACACGTTTAAACGCGTACTAAACAACAATCCCTACACCAACAATACTTCCCTTCCTCCAAAAACATGGCTACGCCTACTTTAAATAACTGGAAAGACTTCTTACTACTAGGGGTAGCTGAGTACGCGAAACTTATTAATAAAGATTAGAACGAATTCGCCTTTAATATAATAACTTATACTATAAAATAAGTTAATAGCTTTCTCCTATACCATATTATATTCTACTAAAATAGATGCTACGCCGATTTATAACTATAGGAGTATTTTAGAGAGGATTTTATAGGATAGACTGCTAATACCTAGGCACTTGGTAACGTTAATATTATTTAGGATTTTTAAGACTTCCTTTATAGGAATGGGGTATACATTACTAAGAACGGTAACCTAATTACTAGTAATATTTAAGCCATTATTACTAGTATAGAAGAACTAATATAGACGGAAGCTAAGATTATACGTTAACTACGGAAACCTAAAAACAACCCATATTCTTTAGAAGGCAACTTTAATTTGTATTAAAACCCCTAAAATACTAACCCCCTACCTAGAGCTGCTCTCCCACCTAGAGGTGCCCTCCTACTTAAAGTTGCTCCGCCTCTACCTTCTCCACTCCAGCTAACTAGTAAGCCTTTATTATAAGAAGTTACAAATCTAATAAAGGTATATTTAGATAAAGAAAAGAAGTTTAAAGGAGAACTATATAATATACTTAGAGCAAAACTATAGGTCTTCTATAACTATTATAACAAGGTTAAAATTTAACGCCACTAGTACTACTACGCTTTCTCTATTATATTAAAGGAATAGGTAGTAACATTCTATTACAACCATATTATAGGTAAAAACTATAGCTTTAATATAATGCTTTAGCTTACTAGAGCCTACTTTAAAACTAATAAGAATCGCCAGCTTTATATATCTAAATAGTAAGAAACTATATTCTAAAGAGTTATCGCTTCTAATCCAACAAAGACTTATTTAGAGTGCCTTTAACTACTCTTTAATAAACTTTAGAAAATCTAACGTAGCCTTACTAAAACTTACTAAAATAAGAATAGCCTAAGGGACTAGGTTATCTTAGCATGCCATAACGTTCCTAAGTATAACTTAGCGCTATATAAACCTGCGGATATGTTTAAAGGAGTATATACTAAGCTACGCTCCGCTATAGGTACTATAATATAAATATAAGAATCTTAACAGTTCTATACTAAAAACCCTACCTAACTAAGTATTCCTAACTAATATAATTATAACTAGACTAATTAAATATATAGTAGCCGCGGTAGGGAATACAGAAGAGGGTATAATTAACGTTAACTATAAGGCAACCATAGAGGTCCCAGTAGAGGTTTATTTCAAAGTAATCGCTAAAAAAAGTGCTACGTTTATAAAAAGCCAAATTACTAGTTAACTAGACACTCCCTTAATAAGTAAAAAGAGGCATATAACAAGTTCCGTTAAAGTATAAGAAATGTTAGAAATTATAAAGTTACTATAGCCTACTTCTAAAGCTTCCTGGTTTAATATAAAGGCGTAAAAGACCTTAAGGGTAAGGTTAATAAGACTAAACAGCTCCTTATAGATATGGAAATTAAGGACTACTTACTTAACTAATACTTTACTAAGTATAGTAAGGTAAATGGCATATAAACCATCGCTATTCTTAATAACCAATCTACGCTCCATTTTATTACAAAGTTAAATATCTTTAATAAGCCAAAGGAGAGCTCCGCGTTTTCCTTTAATAATAGATACTCAGCAAACATCTTTTATAGTATTATACCAGATACTAGAGCCATAGGAGTATCTACAGCAGGAGAACCTTAAGTTTAAGCCCTTTAGCAGCTTAATAGCTCTATTTAAATTAACTATTTAACGGCAGGCTAATATATAATTCGTTTTAGCAAAGGTACTATAATCTCTCTCGGCATAATTAGGGTTTAAACCCCCTTAGGGTATATTACTTTTCACGTTATTCCTATAAACACTCCGTTTCTATTTTATATTAAAGATATAGATAAATTAGACGTTAGGCTTAATAACCTTAAAAATATACTTATTTAGGGAGACAATTAGGTGCCCGTTATACGCAAGTAGGGTTACCCCTAGTTACTCCTTTATTAACTAGAAAAGAGTATTACTTAAAGCCACTTAACTAAGTTAGAATTACGCCAACTACACCATTATTTTAGCCACCCATCCGTTTATTAATTATTTAGGGTTCTTCAGCAAGTAGGCTATAAAGTTAAGGTTAAGGCAATTAAGCATCTTATAAAGTACTGCTATTACTACTAAATAAACCAAAAGTCCCCTAGCCAATTTAAGTTTACCCTTAAAGATAACTACAACTTTAACTTCTATATTATTGTCAACATTATATATCTTAGCAGCAAGCTAGTACTCTAAGTTATTAACTTCTTAACCTCCTTCTAAGCCGCACAATTTTTAAAGGATATATTAGCTAGGAACGTATAGGATACCCTTTAGTTATACTAGATTAATATCTACCTAGGACCCCCTAATTAAATCGTCTATAATATAGAAAAGAACTTCTTATCTATAGAGTTCCAATAACAGATAAAGGTAATAGCAATTAAGGTTAAGAAAGTCCCCGTTAAGGTATATAATAGTATTAAAAAAGTGGAGCAATATTACGCGCCATTACGCCGCGTATATAAGATTATCTCTTTAGAACTAAAGAACGCTAGCGAAAAACTTACCTTATAAATAGCTGTTAAAGCTATTAATAATTCCGCTAGCCTAGATAGACTCGTACCTATATTATTAGTCTTTAGCGCCTACCTATAAATAACTAACAATTCTCTACTATCTCCCTCCGTTATATAATAAGCTAAGGCGATTTACAAGGCAATAAAGGAGGTATAACGCCTCTATGCTATACACCAGGTCAATAACGCACTAGGAATAAGAAATGGCCTAAATACCTTAACTACGCTTAATCTGCCACTCTAGTCTAAAGTACACGTATAGCGTAAAAGGGGAAGATAGTTAGGCCTACATTAACTTATTATAATTAATAGTTAAACTTATACTATTTAAATACCTTACAGACCCACCTAATTCCGTTTAACTATTATTAAGCCCTATTATAAAGATAATAATTCCGACCCTTTATAGGATGCCCTAAAAGATACCCTAAAAGAAAACCACAATTAATATACTCTAAAAGGCGACTATAATCCTAATATAATTATAGTAGATACGCCATAACTATAACGCGGTAAAGGTCGCCTAAAGGGATTATAAAATCGCTAACACCTTATTAATTTTAAAGAATAATTTATTGCCGCTATTAAGAATAAAGTTAAGTTATTAATGGCCTTTATAACAGCTAAAGAGAAGGCTAACTTTAAGCTCGCAAAATAGCTCTAAAAGGAAGGTTATATTATAACCCTAGGAGCTCCTTTGCAAGCATCTAACAAGCAGGAGATTAACGGTCTTATCATAAGAGGAGTCTTTAAATTTAAGAAATATAACCCTACTAAGTTCGATAGAGTTCGCATCTTTAAGTTAAGAATAGTTAATAAGATCAAGGGTAAAGCTATTAACACCCCATTTAAGAAATTAAGGCTTATTATCTAAGGTTACAACAATAATAGCAAAGAGATAATTCTTATATAATCTCCTATAATTTAATGAGCTAGTCAGCGAGTTATTATTATATTAGCTCCCTCCTTAATAAAGAATAGAATGGCGGTTTATTTACGAGATATTACTTAAGCCTACACCTAATTAGAGACGCACCTTTAGCGCTTAATATTAGCATACCTTCTAAAGCAAATTCGCCACCAGTATTCTAAAGATACGATTATAGTTATACTTAAGCTATTATATAGAATCGTAGAGGTAGGAACTTACTAGTGGGCTACCTATAGTAAGTACTATAAAGAGAAGCTTTTAATAACTACTTCTATATTTAATCCCTGCTTCCTTATTATAACCACGGGAACCCTATTTAGAATCGTTAGTATATAAACTAATAACACAATTATCTTAGGAGATGACCAATTCTTAGCTCTTAAGGAGGATAAGCTAGTAAAGGCAAATCTTATAGCAAAGCCAAAAGAAAAGCTTAATTTAATAACACTATTACTCTTTAATAGATATATCCTCTCCCTAAATAAGGATTCCATTACTTTACGCCAGAAGGGTTAAGGTAAGAAGATTAATATTATTAACGTTAATTCTCTAAAGCAAGGATATATAGAGTAATATGCTCGCGAAGCTTATATTACTTCTATCTATTAACCTAAGGCTTTATTTAATCTCTCTATTGCTACCTAACACTAGAAACTAACTAAGGATAACGTTCTTGCCCTAAATAAACGTCTTTTCTAGCAAATAAACCATCTTAATTAGGGACTACTCTACGTACCTATTAACCTTCCTACCGCTAAGCTCTTTATATTTGTTAATAAATCGTTTATAAATAATAAAGATTTTAGCTCCTAGCTAGGATATAAAATTATTATCGCGAATAAATCTACTAGAGAGAATAACTTTATAATCTACGGTAATCTTATCTATTAGAGCTTAACTAAGAGTAAGCGCGTTACTTAAAGTGTTTTAGTATTAGAGATATATAGAATAGTTAGCGGAGTTAATATAGTAATTACAATTAGAACTACCCTAAAGATAATTATAGATTAACTTAAACTTCCTGTTATCCCTATAATCGTATACACCAACTTATATTCCCTTTATAAATATTTAGTTAAGCTTAGTACTACAAAGGAAAAGCGCCTTATAATTAATATTATGGCACTTTAGCAATCCTATAAGCATTAAGAACTCTTTAAAATTTAATAGATTAATAGCCAAGATAACCTAGTAGATGCGATAATAAAGGTAAACCCAAATAAGGCACTAGAGACGTTTATTAACACAAATACTCTATATATATAAGTTAAATATTAGGTTAAAAGGGAGTCCCTAAAAATTTCTTAGTTACGTAAGGTCTTAAGATATCTAGGAACTTTAACCAGCGGTTAAAGTTATTTAATTAGTTAGATTCTCTTACCAAGACCTTTTTAAAGGGGAGAGCCTAACTTAACCCAGCTAATTAGGATTTTCTATCCCTGGGATAGAAAATCGCTATTGGCTCGCTTACTACTAGCGCCTTAGCGGCCCTACTAACAGGATATATACCTACAACTTATAAGTAAGAAAGCACTACGTGCTAAGAGGGAAATTTTAGGATAGCGAGACTTATATTACAATGGCAATATTAAGTAAGGAGGATTAATATTTGTTCCGCTAGTTAAGCGGTATATATATATAGATAGCAACTATAAAAAAAGAGTTGCTAGTGTTAAAAATAAAGGCAAAGGGGTCACGTATCGCCGCGGCACTAGCGTAGCGAGGAGCCTTAAGCTCCTCGCCCTTCCTCACCCCTTTTTTAGAGGATTATACAGAACAACCATCATACTATCTACGAACCGTAGCTACGTGATATCCCCTTATGTAACCTACAATTATATTTAAGAGGGTAGGCCCTATAGCCGTAGACTTATAAATGGCCTATATTTGGTTTTAGTAGTAATATACCTATAGCTAACTAGATTTTTTTAAAAGGTATCTACTACCCAAGTCTTCTACTAGGTATTTAATTAAGTAGATAGGTAGCTGCTTTATAGACTTTAGGATATAGCTTTTTTAGTAGATAAGCTTTAATTCTTATACACCAAGCCTTCTATATAATTACCCCCCTAAATTATTCTACTGGACCGTTCTATAATTAAGTATTAGGTGCTAATCTTTTAAGACTAATTCCTTATTTAGCTACCTATTCCTTAAATTCGCCTATAAGAGATGTCTCTTTATTTATATAGATAATAACTACCTTAAAGCTATATTGTTGTTCAATAACATTGCAATATTTAATAATAATTTAGGTAAGGGACGACTTTTTAGCCATTGTCTCTACCTTATTTATTTGTGTCGCGTTATTAAGGAAGTATACCGCGTACTTATTGCTATTAAATGTAACTATTCCGGGTATTAAATTAAGGTGGATTCTGTTACGGCACTAGCAGAACTACGCACCGGCAAGTTGCCACAGATTGCCGTATATTGCGGTCACGTGACGCGAAGATCGTATATAGCTTCGAGCGGCGCTCCCCTTCTTCTCCTTTCCTTTCTTTAGCTTTAGATTCTCGTTTATAGACAATCCAATCGTA
>Ga0307515_10008055_pt1 | contig 20652 bp, 1 predicted proteins | sample 17_EM_MG_FD_194513 | JGI IMG/M metagenome (GOLD analysis project Ga0307515, IMG submission 194513) | Populus trichocarpa ectomycorrhiza microbial communities from riparian zone in the Pacific Northwest, United States - 17_EM | ecosystem: Host-associated > Plants > Roots > Unclassified | place...
CACAGGACTATATACGACCACCGCAACCGTACAGTTTGCAGCAATTTGCGGCAATTTGCTGCAAACCGCAACAACGAGCCAAAAAAAAAATTTCCTGATGATGGCAGATATAAGTAAGTAAATTAATAAAGGTCGAGAGAAATAGAGATAAGGAGTCGACCTTATATCTATAACTAACGTCGACAACTATATTAAGTATAAAATCCTTAAATACGGATATTTTAAGCTTATAAATAACGACCTAAGGGAGCAATATAAGGAAGACTTTGCGGACTTTACGGAAGATATTCTTAAAGCTTGTAACCCTACTGCCATCCGTAACCTACGAACCCTTTTACGTTACTAAGGTATATGGGTTAAAAAGGATAAACGAGTTACTGTTATATGGTCCTTATATAATATAATATAAAAGGAGAACCAAACGGAATAGACTAAAGAGGAAATCCTAGACTAGGTCAAAGTTACTAATAAACTCTTTACTTCTCCTAAACTTAATAGCATTGCTAGCCTTATACCTAACCTACTTAACCAAATTCGTCTTATAAACTTAAGCAATTTTAGAATTAATCTTACGGGCCAAAGCATACCTAGTACTCAAGTTACGGACCGTAATACCCCTATAAACCAAAATACGGACTAAAACCCTCTTATCGCCTAAGCTATAGATCCGCAGCCTGCCTAAGTTATAGATCCGCAACCTACTTAAGTAAAGACCTACGGCAAGAAGCTAGCCAACTTGGCTAAGCTCTATACCGACAAATCTAAGTATAGCGGTAAAAACGATAACTTTAACTTTAAACTTACTATCTTTACAGACCTCTGTCGGAAGGCTAATATTCCTAAACAGGAATTCAGCTAAGCCTATTCCACTATACTACGCGGCCTAGCCCTTAACCACTACTATACTAACCTTAAGAGCAACCCCCTTAGTGTTTCCTTTAATAAGCTATATAAAGCTACACGTAACTACTTTAAAGGACCGGAATATAGGCGTAATATCCTTACCTAATAGAATGCGACTAAGTTACGGACCGTAATTAACAAGAATACCAAAAAATCGACTATAGAGTGCCTGTAAATCCTTATTAAAGACCTTCGGCACCTACAGTACGGCCTTAATATTAAGCTTTAAATAGACGACTTTCTGTATAACAAACTCATTACGGCTTACTAAGAAGTAGAGCCCTATAAATATACCTATTATAAGCCTACAGACACCTTAACTGGCCTTATCAACGATTTATGGTCCTCTATTATAACGTATAAAGTCTTAAACCCGCTAGGTAGTACTTAAGCCTTTATTACAGACCTATAAAACCTATAAACTAACTTAGACGCCTACTTTACGGACCACCGCTACCACTAGCAGTACCCGTACCGACTAAGTCCTACCCACAACCCCTGCAGTAACTCCCGTATAAAAGCATACCCCTATAGACAAACTAGCCAGAAGTGTTTTATATGCGGTAAGAAAGGATATTAGTCTATAAAGTATACCTAAGAAGAACGTAACAAGTCTAAGAAGAGATTTAATAATCGGATTAACCAGTTTATCTTAGACTACAAAGAAGAGGAAGTAGAGGAGTCTCTTAACAAGTTAATAGAAGCCCTTATAATTAACTTTAACTCAAACACTTAGAAATAGAAGACCTTAGAGACGTTCCTAACTACTTTTAAACCTTTTATGGACGGCTAAGCCTTTAATATTATAACCGTATTAGCGGACCGCTCCTTTATACACTTAATTATACCCGAAAACTAGCCCGTAAGCACACCTATTAGACCTATTATAGACGTTACAGACCGCGAATAGGACCCATTTATATATATTACTACTAAACGCTATACCCCTAAAGAATTCTACGGCGTTATAATTAATATAGGTGCCTTTAAGAAGTCTACTATAGGTTATAGACAATATCTTATATATAAAACCACTATAAATAACAATACGGACATTAATACTATGCAAACTGGGGCCGTAAACGTCCAATTTGGCATTAGCTTAACCGCATTAATTAGATTAGTTACAGTTAAGACTCCAATTAGCCTAGTTAACTTCCATATAATAAAAGCGGACACCCCTTTTCTACTCTACCTTGCGGATATAGATAGGTTATAGGTTTACTATAATAACGTTACGGACACCTTAATTAGCCCCATAACTGCCCCAGGAAGTAAGCATATTACCCTACTAATTATATAACGATTTGGACACCCGTTCCTTATATAGGGAGAGACTTTACGGACCTACATTAAGGAATCTTTTAACTATAACCCGTGCTACCTTACTAGTACTAAAATCCACCGCCTATACTGCTGTTTTAGCCACCCGTTAGCCGAAAAGCTATATAGAGTCCTTAAACGCTCTGGATATAACGACGTTAATAAGAAGGCAATCGATCACCTAACTAAATACTACTCCTTTTACTAGAAATACGGACGTTCCCTAGGCCGATTTGAGTTCACCCTTTATAAGGATCTTAATTTTAACCATTTAGTATATATAGACATTATGTATATTAATGGCAGCCTAGTATTATATATAATTAACAAGGCAACCCGCTATTAAGCCGCCTGTTAGTTGCAAAATATATCTATAAAATATACTTAGGACATTTTACGGACCTACCAGATTAATATATACCTTAGACCTCCTAAGTATATTACTCATAACGCTAGTAGGAACTTCATTAGCAAGAAATTCTAATAGTACGCTATGGCCATAGCTATTTTAATAAAAGCTGTTCCAGTTAAGGCGCACTGGTCTATTAGGCTTATTAAGTAAGCTTACCTAGCTCTATAAAGAGCTTACCAGATTATTACGGACGAGTATAAGGATATTTAAAAGGAACTGGCTTTACAGATAGCCATAAAAGCTATTAACGACACTGCTAGCCCTGACGGACTAGTACCTACCCTTTTAGTTTACGGAGCCTACCCAAAAATGGGCAAACTAGACCCTCCTACCCTAACTATTACGGATTAAGCAGCTACAATATGAAAGGCAATAGCCGAAATAGTCAAATTACGGGCTAAACAAACTATTAATAACGCTTTATACTACCGCAACGGACCTAATACAACCTTAGTACACAACCTCCCGCTTAATTTTGAAGTCCTCGTGTGGCGTAAAAACGGCAATTAAACTAGACCTCATCGTTTACTAGCTATAAAAGACGAAACGTGCTATGTACAACTTTCTAGCGGACTAACTAGCTTTAGAAGCACGTTTGTAAAACCCTATTTTCGGTCTAAAAACACCCATAACGTCAAACTAGATGAACTAGAAGCACCCGCCGAACTAAACGAACTAGAAGCACCCCTACCTACTTTAGAAGTCCCCCGCAAACCCACTAAACCTACTAAACCTACCGTAAAGCGTAGCTGAGGACGCCCCCAAAAGCACCCTATAACGGAGAACTACCTAACCTCTATAGGCACATCTATAAGGCAATCTCCGCCTACAGATATATTAGTTCTAGTACAGAAAACCCCTTTTACGGACTTACGACGCAAAGAGATTAACAAACTACTTAAGAAGGGCGTCTTTACGATCGTAACGGAGAGAGACGTCCCGTAAGGCGTCCGTATATTTAACTCACGCTTCGTTAACGAGATTAAGCACCCTAGTATTAATAAAGCCTTTAAAAAATCAAGGCTTATTATACAAGCTTACAACGACTAGAGAAAGGACTTAGTCCTTACACAATCGCCTATAATTTAACAAGTTAGTTAACGGATTATACTTATACTTACGCCTAGTCTATAACAAGCTAAGCCCATAGTATTATACTTACGGGATATCTCGCAAGCCTATATGCAGTCTAATACCTACCTAAGTAGAGACATCTACATACGACCACCCCTTAAGCTCAATTTGCAACTAAGAACAATTTTATAGGTTATAAAACCCCTTTACGGAGTACTAGAAGCTAGAAACTACTAGTTTAAGACATATTACTAGCATTACGTTAGTAAACTCAAAATGGAACAGTTAACCTACGACCCCTACCTCCTATACACCCCATTAAACGGTCTTGGCATTATTAGACTCTAAACGGATAATACCCTCTTCCTAGCAGACCAGACCTTTGCGGACGCTAAAGAGACTAAACTATAAGAGGTAAAGTTCTTAGTAAAGCCGTAAGAGTAGTTAACTAAGTAGACTCCAATTAAGTTTAACGGAGGCTTAATTATATAAAAGGGCAATATAATCTAGCTAACTTAGGAACGTTAAACTTAAAACCTAAGGCTTGTTATAGTAAAGCCTACGGACCTCATTAGCTTCCGCGGAGAAACCTATAAAACCGTAAATATAAAGGACTAATACGCCGCATAGCGTGTAAGAGGCATCTATATTGCCACAGTCTGTTAACCCAAATCTGCCTATAATCTATCCTTTGCGGCCCAGGTAACAGATCTATAAAAGGAAAATATTAAGCAGCTAAATAAGCGTATTTAGTAGCAAATTAACAATACAATAAGAGGACTTACTTTTATACCACTAGACCTAAATTCCCTTAGCGTATTAGTATTTACGGACGCCTCCTTTGCCAATAATAGGGACCTATTATTACAAATTGGCTTTATAATTGTACTTATAAACCATAATTAAGACGCAAATATACTGTATTAGTCTTTAATTAAGTGTAAGCGAGTAACCCGCAGTATACTGGCTTCTAAACTATACGCACTAGCCCATAGCTTTAACATAGGAGCCGCAATTAAGTTAACAATCCAGAAGATCCTACAACTAGAGCAATTACCCCTGGTTCTATGCACCGATTTAAAGTCCCTTTACGACTGTATAGTTAAACTAGGTACGATATAAGAGAAGAGGCTCATAGTCGACCTAATATGCTTATATCAGGCCTACGAACGACGTAAGATTACAGAGGTCAAATGGATCAGCAGCGGAGATAACCCAGCGGACGCTATAACTAAGGCAAAGCCGTATTAAGCTCTCAAAACCCTAATTAACACAAATAAGCTTAAACTAAAGGTCACAGAATAGGTGGAACGAGACTAACGGAGCACTTACGGTTCATTTACGGCCGTCGGAAGGCCGTACGGTCCATCTACGGCCCGTTAGAAAGCCGTACGGTTTATTTTACGGACCGTAAGCAGGACTTACAACCAGCTTAGAGCACCGTTTGGAAGGCAGTCTAGAAGGGACCTCGGGAGGGATTTCCTATATATTTCTTTTATGTTTTACGGCTCTATTAAAGCGATTACGGAGGTTATACAATTGAGTCATTTCCAAGTGCCGCCAGTGTATAATTACAGCACGTAGTATACCAAACGCGTAGTTACGCGTTTGGTGCACCAACCACCTACATGCTAACTAATTAGGGGGGAGGCGCGTTAGTATATAGACCACGTAGTCTACCTCAATAGAATCGACAGTCACTACCATCCCAAAAAGCATACGATACTATACGTATTTCGTGCCCCGGGATATAACTCAATTGTATTATTAAATTGATACAAACAGTTACCCTATAGCTTAACCAATGGGAATATATAATGAAGATAGTAGAGAAGTATAACCTTTTATAGATAACTAATAGGATCTAGCTTATAGACCTTATAAATATAATACAACCTATAAGCGAAACCTATTTTATTATATATACTAAATAGGCCAATAATACTAAAAAGGCTTACTTATTAAAATACTGTAAAGTAGTAATAGAGCTATGGGAAGTATTCATAAACCTTTTAAAAGTTATACTATCCTTAACTACTAGAGGGAGTGCATTTAATATAGACTTTATAGGAGAGTCTAAAGAGAATATCTCTATTGCTAAGGTCTAAAAGGGAAGAAGGAATAGCTTATCTCGCAGTTAAAAAAGGGCAGGGATAAATTTAACTAAAGAGACGTCTTTTAAGAAGTGGAAGAATTTAAAATGCCTAGTATGTAATATAAGGGGATATACCCTTCCTAACTGTTAGTATTTATTTAAGTGCAAGAGGCCTAAAGGATTTAATACCGAGGGTATATATATAAAAAAGGTGCGTAAAAAGGTAGAGCATAATAAGGATCTAGCTGCCTAAGTGGAATAACTTAAGCTTAAGGAAACGGATACTAATAAAGCTTAATAACAATAGGACGAGAGCTAGGTAATAGTTAAGATTAAGGGAGAAGCTAATGCAATATTCCTAGAATTATTTTATACCGGTTAACTCTATCTGCTAAAGCTATTAACTATTCTTAACTTAGGAACTACTTTCTATATCCTTAATAACCTCTCTTGTTTTTATAACTTTAGGAAAGCTCTAAGATACAAATACGTCATCGCCGGTAGCTTAGAAGTGCCTATACTAGGCTACGGCGATATTACTATTTAAGTTATAAAACTAGATAAGAGTAAGGGAATCCTACGTCTTAAGGACGCTGTCTTTTATATAGACTTTAACACAAATCTAGTATTGTTCTATCTACTTTGAAAATAAGGGTACTACTAGGACAATAAGGGAGATAATAATCTTCTAGTTTAGAAGGATAACACAATCCTATATTAAATGGAAGAATATTATAGATAATAGACTATTAAATACGTCCAACCAAGAAGTTTATTAGCTTTTAATTTAAGCTGACTACTACGTCGTTAACGGAAGCGTAGAGTATTATTAAGAGACGTTCGTCTAGACTTAAAAGGTAATATATAACTATAGTATCTACGTTTAGGTTATCTAGGACCTATAAGCCTTTATTATTTAGGTATTAACGCCCTAGGAGTTAAGCTTTAAGACCCTAAAATAACGGAATATTAATATTACAGTCTCACTAAAATTAAGCGTTAGGTCTTACGAAGGTTCTTAAAATAAAAAATTAATAAACCCTATTTTAACCTCTATATTAACTAGACTAACCTTAAGGAAGCGTATACCGGATTTATACAAGTTATACTTATCTATAGTACCTTCTTAAAAAGAACCTTCCCGTATTTTATAACAATATATAGTAAGAAAAAGGAGACACTATAAGTACTTAAAGATTTTACCTAATGGATTCGTCTAAGGTATAACCTTAAAGTTAATACTATTAGATTAGACAACGAGCTAAGTAAAAGGAGAACCCTTAAATAGCTATAGTCCTAAGGGATTATATTTAAGCCTTTAGCGCTATATACCTAAGCTTAAAACGGTACCGCCAAACGCTTAGGGGGTGTAATTATTAAGAGAGTACGTATAATAAGAATTGCTGCTAATTTACCACATAACTTATAAAACGAGATCGTTAACTATACAGTCTACCTTTAAGATTAAACGCCATGAGAAAGTAATAGATAGATATCGCTATATAAGAGGTTCTATACCTACCTAGCTAATAGGAGATTAAGAAAACCGTAACTAGCGCACCTAAAAGCCTATGGCTGTAGGGCGTATACGATAATATTAGACGCCTAGCTAAAGAAGAAAAGGCTAAGCAAGCTAGATCCGCGAGCCTATATTAGCTACTTTGTTAGCTATAACTTTACTAATATCTATAGGATCTAGATCCTATATAGGGGAATCGTTATCTCTACTAGGGACATTATCTTTAATAAAAAGACGTTTTTTAACAGTAAGTAAATGGACATTTTAAAGGACCTATACGCTGAATTAGACACGCTAATTAAGAAGATTTAACTCCCTAATAACTAGACTAAGAATGAGGTTCTTCTAAAAGATAATAAAGAAGTATTAGAACCGTCAATTTAAGAGGAAGACGACGACGTTAATGAGCCAGTATAGACCTTTAATGAGTTAGCAGATCTTAAGCTTATAAGAGCTCTTAAAGATCCGTATTATACGCCACCTCTAATAAAAGAAGACAAAGAATCTCTATATACCTTTTATGTTAAGTATCCTATAAAGTTAGATATATAAGATTAGGACATTATCTAACGAATAGGAGACGGGTTTTATACTTAGGGGGTGTTTAATAACTCGGTTAAAGACTTATTTAAGGAAGCCGGTGATTATAGGTTTAAAGACTTTATTATTAAAAGGATTACTTTAGCCTATTACGGCGCCTTCTTAGCAGAAAGGAAGTTTAACCTTAATAGTTGACTTAATAATAGTAAGCTGAAATTAGGTAAAATACGTAATGTTAGATTATATAGGAAGAACTTACCTTTACTACCTTAGATGATCCGCGACCTTAATACGCATCCTCTTTAAGATTATTTCTAAGAGGCTTAATAAGCCTACCTCTAATCTTATTATTAAATAAGGTTATTTTAAGAAACAAACAGGAAGTACGTAAAGGGATAGTAGATCCTTAGCTTAATATAAGTGTTTATTTATAAGACGGACAAGTACGGGTTCCTCTAGAAATATAAGGCACGCTTAGTAGTATATAGAAATTAATAGGCTCTAGGAGACCTACCTATAAGAGCTACTATATTAGTAAGTACGACCTTTTAGACCCTAATGGCGATTACCATAAAATTTAACCTAGAGACGACATAGATAGATACAGTTAACGCGTTTGTCCATTATAATCTCGACAAGGTCGTCTATATAAAGCTACTACTAGGGTTTAATAAAGGAAAGATAGATAAAGTACTGCGCTTAAGAAAAGCCCTTTATAGACTATAATAATCCCCTCTATTATAGCAAAAGAATCTTATAAGCTTATTAAACGAATTAGGTTTTAAGGAGGTCCCTTAAAAGCCGTACGTTATATTAAAAGGTAGAATAGTCATCTTCTTCTACGTCAACAATATTGTCTTCTGCTACTAAAAGATAGATAAGAAAAAAGCTTAAGAAGCAATTAAGGAGCTAAGCAAGGAATACTAGATGAGTACCCTTAGCGAGCTAAAATGGTTCTTAGGAATTTATAGGCTCCGTAATTATAGCTAGAGGCTTCTATAGCTATTATAGGAAGCCTATATTAAGAAGATAGCTAACTAGTATAAGATAGATCTTAAAGGGCGTCTTTTAGATACTCCTATGGCAGAATCGGAACTTCTTCCTACTAATTACTAATTAATCCGTCTAATATATCCATCCCCTAATATAGACCTATTAGTCCGTCCTATATCCCTACTAGCTTTTATAATGCTATATTAGAGAAAATTGGGTTTAGTACTTTATATAGCCACTATAACGCGTTTAGATATTACTTTTATAGTATTATAGCTAGTAAGGTTTAATTAGAACCTAAGCTAAGAGCATTATTAAGCGGTAAATAGAGTAATTTAATACCTATATAGCACGAGGAGTAGAGTAATCTACTATAGAGGAGATAAGGAAGGAATAAATAGTAGAGGGAGAGATAAAGGAATACGCGATAAAGGACGAGATACAGAGACGGTAGAGGTAAAGCATAATTATTTATCTGTGCTAGCGATGCATTATTTACAGACAACTCCGTTAATAGAAAGAGCTTATAAGGATATATTATAAAGCTATTTAGGGAACCGATTGCCTAGAGAGCAAATAAGCAGAATATAGTAATAACGTTAAGTATAGAAGCCAAGTTATTAGCCCTATTACAGATAGTAAAGGAAGCTATCTTTATTAGTAGGATACTTAAAGTAATAATATTAAGGCTAAACGAGCCCTTAATTATTAACTGTAATAATACCTAGATACTCTAATTAATTATAAAAGACACAGTAAAGCTAATTATAAAGCTCTAATACGTTAATATCTATTAACACTAGTTGCGTTAAGAATATATAATAAGATAAGTACTATTTTAATAGAAAGTAATAAAGGAGATAATTACTAATAGACTTATAAAGGCCCTACCTAAGTAGAGGTTTAAGAGCTTCGTTAATATAATCGGAATAGTGGATATTAAGGAGCGGCTAAATAAGGAGAAGTAATTAGAGGACCTAAGGGAGAATATTAGAGCGAGATAAAAGGATTTAGATAAGATTACAGTTTAATTAACGCATTAACGGACACGAGAAGGTAGCTAGCTTCGTCCTCAACTAGGTCAAAGCTAAGGGGGTATATTAGATAATCTGTATTCTATATGGCGTAGGATGTACACAAGTTATATATATGGGTTACGTATATTATAAATATCTTCGTTTAAGCCTAGGGGACCTAGGTTAAGACACAATCAAGATTATTAATTAATTAACCCATTTTATCAATAAATAGCTCTATATAAGTTATCTAATATAACTAGTTCAGGGCCTAAGAGTATTAGAAGTATAAGTAGACAGTAAGCTCCGGTAGAGCGTATATACGACGTAAGCGGCCTATAATGGCCAAGTACAGTATATTATATTATTTAGGATCGTTAACTTTATATAGGGTCTATGCTTCTAGAGGTCACGCCTACTATATATAGCAGTTGTCCGGCTAACTATAACGTATAGGTCCAGTATTTAGGCCATTAAAGAATCTAAGAAAGGCCCCCCTAAATCGCTCCTTAAACTACTTTAAAAGGTCTAAATAGTCTGCCTTTAAAGTATAATAGGCGGATATAAGTAAACGGCCATAGCACTACTTAAGAAGGAAGCTAATATTCCCCCCCTATAACTATATATTAAAGCCGCTGCAATATAAAGGGCGTAAAAGGAATATAACTTTAATGTTATAAAGTATATTAAGATACGCCTAAATAAACTATAAAGGGACCTTAGGGCGCCTTATAGGAGAATAAACTAACAACCTTAAAGTAGGGAAGATATATTAAAGAAACAGGTAAAGAAAGCAGAAGAAGAATAGTGCTGCTTTAGGGCCCAGGCCTATATAGAGGAGGAAGGGAGACGCGTAAGAGGCTAGTAAAGATAATAGTAAGAGAAAAAAAGGAGCTAAAGTAGAGTATAAAAGAACGCTAGGAAACTATCTACCGTAATATAATACTAGCTAGACTAACGCTAAAAAGGTATATAGAAGTTAAAGGTACAGAGGCTAATTAAGGTAAGAGGAACCTAAGCTATAGCATAGTTAACGCTATAGGGGGTAAACACTTTAAGGCTCTAAGAAGGCCTAATAAAGGCAAAAAATATAATGGCAACACTCTTAAGAATAGGAATAATAGGACTAAAAGACTGGCTCTACTAGGTGGGTATCTTAGTAGGTAGCCTAAGATGTAAATATAGCTAGCTAAGACAGACACCAAAATATATAATACTGTTATGCCCCTTACATACTAACTAAAAAGTAATACTTTTAGTAGCTGGTATAGAGAACTATAAGACACTGCTCTTAATATAAAAAGGCCTTAAGGCGGTTACCTAGTGGCTTATTAGCTAAAATATACTAAACTAGTTCTAGGTTATAAAGGAAATAGTAATAGAGGGCGGGGGGGTAAGCAACGGGCGCCCCCTAATAACTCTATAGTAGTAGAGTAAAGTTTATAATACTAGCGCGTCTATAGGCTTATTACGGCAGCAGTAATTCCTAAAGAGGTTAAAAAGTAAGGTAGTAGGAGCACTATAGGTAACTCGTAGGCGCCTTATAGGCGAGTTTTAAAAGGCAGGGAGATAGATTATAGGGTTTTCTTAAATAGAGTTTTCTCTCTATATATATATAAGGAGTAGTCCGCGTAGGCCTAATAGAGATCCAAATTAGACGTTAAGTAATAAATTATTATTATTAATCTAAACAAAGTACAGGACGCCCGGTATAACTATAATCGCCTAATAATAAAACTAAACTAACCCTTTACTAAATTTTAGACTTAATTCCTATACCTTACGGGAGAAGGCTAGGTTCCCCTTAAGAACTACTAATTAGACCTATATAATAAGCTAATAATTTAGCTATAAGAGAAGATTACTGTAACCTTAAATAACTTGCTAACTTATAACAAACTCGCAACTTATTACCTATTATTAGATTTAAAACTAAAGCGAATTAACGCCCGCCCTAATTAGTAGAAGTAATCCTATAGCGATTAAAGCTCGTTAGCTACACCTATAGGAGCTAAAGTAGGAAGATAAGCTACAACTACTCTTACACTAAAAGCGGTTATAACTACGCACTAGCGAGCCTTACCTAACTAGCCACGTACTAAAGGTATACAAATAACGTTCTTTTTAATTACCTAGACGAATTCTACACGGTATACTTAGACGACATTCTTATATACTTAGATAACAAACTTAAATATTAAGTTTATATTAAAAAGGTCCTAGAGAGACTACGGAACGCAGGCTTATAAGTTAATATTAAGAAATGCAAGTTTGGGGTAAAACGTATAAAGTACCTTAGGTTTATCGTAACTATAAAAGGAATTAAGGTCGACCTTAAGAAGGTAGAGGCAATCCGTAACTAAAAGCCCCCTTATATAGTAAAGGGGATCTAGTCCTTCCTTAGGTCCTATAATTTTTATTACCGGTTTATCTATAACTATAGAGTTATAATAAGGCCTCTTATATAACTTACTCGGAAAAATACGCCTTTTATCTTTAATAATAACTGTATAAAAGCCTTTAGAGAGTTAAAAGATCGGCTTATCTCCTCTCTAATTCTTTATTACTATAACTTAGACCTTAAGTTAATGCTAAAAACGGACGCTTTTAATAGAGTTATAGCGGGAATCCTATTACAGTTACATCTAAACGGTAAATAGTACCCTATTACCTTTTTCTTAAAAATAATAAACCCGGCTAAGTATAATTATAAGGTATATAATAAAGAAATGCTAGCTATTATCTAATCGCTATTTTAATAGTGTGTAGAGTTTAAAGGTATAAACTTCCGGATTAAAATATATACAGATTATAAAGCCCTAAAGTACTTTATAACTATAAAGTAGCTTACTAAATAATAAGCTTACTAGGCTAAAATACTCTTCTAATTCTTTTTTATAATTATATATCATCCCAGTAAATAAAACTTTAAGGCTAATATATTAACCTAAAGGGAATAAGATATAGGACCCTAGAATAAGCTAAAAGCCTAATACTAGACACGCGCCCTCTTTTACCCCAAATAGCTTAACTCGCGGATCCTTAAGGAGCTAGACTTTAAGTAAAATAATTTAGCACTTATAAAAGAAGTCTTAGACAAATTAATAGGGCTAATTAATTATATTTTAACTATAAACCACATAGCTAACTCCTTAAAGGCCCTCCGTAACTAAGCTATAAAAGGTAACCCCAATTTAGAAATAGAAGGACTACTTCTATACTAAAAACGGCTTATAGTTTTAGATATTAATAACCTATAAATAGAGCTAATCTATAAAGCCTACTGTTAAGTCTCTATAGTATACCCTAGTTAAGATAAGACCTACTAACTACTAACGTCCCGTTACTACTAGTGAGGACTTTTATTAGATAGGGATTAATTTATTAGAAACTGCCACGCCTATAGACGCGTAGATACCCTAAGGACTTAAACTCCTAGGTAGCTATAACCGCTACTAGTTTTAAAACGTCCTTAGCAATATATTATAATAAACTTTAAGTTATTTTTAAAAGACGCCTACGGCTATAATATGGCCTTTATTATAATTGACCAACTATATAAATAATCCGTCTCCCTCCCTTATTTTAAAACTATAACGGCGAAGGATATAGCCCGCCTCTATATTAATAACATCTATTAATTCTACGGCGCCCCTAAATTAATTATCTCTAACTATAGTCTCTAGTTTATATTGGATTTCTAAAACAAATTCTACTATATCCTTAGGATTAAAAGTAAGCTCTCTACTACATTCTACCCTTAAACTAACGGCTAAACTAAGATTATAAACCAGTACCTTAACTAGTGACTATATCCCTTTATAGGCTTCTATTAGGACAACTAGTTAAAACTACTACCTATAATAGACTACGCGCAGCTTACACTCCCCTATAATAGTATAGGGATATTACTATTTAAACTACTCTATAGATATGCACCATAAACGTCCTTTAATTAGAATAGGCCTACTAAACCCGCTATAGCCCGCGAACGCCTTAGCTATAAAGAGGCCTAAGTATTTATTAAGAGAATATACGGAGCCTAGGAGACTGCTTAAATAATTATAAAAAAGGTATAAAAGAAGAAGGAGTCCAATGTAAACCAATATTGTTATAAGGTAGACTTTTAAGTAGGAGATAAGGTATAGGTGTTAATAAAGAACTAAAAACCCTAAAAACTAAGCCATAAGCTAGACTACTAAATGGCTGGCCTATAAAAGATTCTTTAAAGGGTAGGACACTCTTTTAAGGTTAAGCTACTAGAGTTAATAAGGATCTAGCCCGTTTTCTCCCCAGACTGACTATAAAAGGCTATAAATAATCTATTGCCTAGGCAGTATAATAATCCCCTACTACTAATCTAGATTACAGAGGACAAGAAATAGGAAGTTAAAAAAATCCTAGCAGTTAAAAAGGACCGTAATATCTTAAAATACCATATAAGCTAAGTAGGCTATAACAAAGACCTAGAATAGTACCCTGCATTTAATTTTAAGTACTCTTTATATAAGCTATAGGACTTTTATATAGCCTACCCTAACCTCCCTAGACTATTACATAAATTAGATAACTGGATTAAATGCTAGAAAGAAGGGTTAGATAACTATAACGATTTAAACAATAATAGGGAGCTTAAATAACGCCTAAGGGCAGGCTTTTTTAGGAGGGGGGGTGTGATATAACGGCGCTAGAGCGCGTTACCTGCTAAATTCTACCTATATTCTGCTATATTCTGCCACCTATTATACTGTCTTATATTGTCGCGTACTATCTAGTACTATTTTCTACTGTTAGCTCGCCTACTACTAGCGCCTTAGCGGCTTGCGCTACTTATTTATTTACACTAGCCCTAGTAACCCCCTTTCCTTCTTCTTAGCTTAGTATCTTTATAAGATAGCATTCTACAAGCTTCGGTTTAGAGGCATTTATATAAGCCGTTACATTTTTACGCCTTTAGTCTTCTAATATCTTTTCTAGGTTCTTTAATATTATAATTAACGCTCCTTTAATATAACTTATACGTTTCTCTATAATTACTTAGTCTTAAATAACATTTTTATCTAGCTATATATAGAAATCTTCCTACTTATCGCTGTGTTGCTACTTATACCACTTTTAATACAGCTACGTAAGTGTATATAATCTATCTATAAGGAAATATCTTATTATTGCTATATTATTATAACCTTTAATATACTGTTCTTTAAATCTAGTTAGAACCCCTAGGTCTTCTTCTTATTTTAGTTCTTTAAGCTACATTACTCTTAGCGTACCTATTCTTAGCCTATTAGTAATATTTTATATAGGTACTCTAACCCTAAATTTGCCTAGTATTCTTAATCCTTAGTAGCCTCTTTATTCCTACTACGCCTTAATTTAATTCTTAAATCCTTTTTAGTCTTCTCCTAGTTTGCATCTAGCTATAAAATCCTCTAAATTTATATACTTTGTAATTCTAATATTAACTGCTCGACTCTAAGGCTAAATACTTTATTTACCTATTATTGGATTCTTTCCCTTTATTGCGGAAGCCTTATCTTCCTAATCTTCTACTTTAATCCATCCTTATAGATAGCTAGCTTATACTCTTATCCTTTCTTTAAAGTCTTAAGTTTTGTCTCTTATCTCATTTTAAGAATTTTAAGCCTTTAGCCTTTTACCTTTATTAAGTGCTAAAGTGGTTTACTATTTTACTTCTCTTATATCTTATAAAGCGATAGACATTATATCTAATAGAGTTTCGATCCCTATTACTGATCCGTCCTCTATAGTAGATTTAACTTTTACCTCTATTATAATATCTTTAAGGTCTACATACTCCTAGTAAGCTACCTTTATTACCTTATTGTCGCTAAATATTTCACCTATATTAAATTTATCGTTCTTAATATCCGATCTACGAGATAGTTCGTTAGTTCCCCTAAACTTTAATAATTTTAGCTCCTGTAGCTAATAGCTTACGCTATACTTAGCGTCTTTATAAATTTAGTATACGTTATTATAATAAAATGTGAGACTTTTAATTAAACACTCTTTAGTTCCTTATAGTACACTATTATCCCTTTATATATATATGTTATTTACTAGTCTAATTCCCTTTACCATATAGTTTCTCTAACTATCTTTATAGTTTCTGGCGAAATAACCCTATGTTACGGCACTGACCTAACGCGTTATTATGGCTTATGTACGCGTATGCATGAGCACGGACCTAACCCCTAAGCGACACGTATATATACCGCCTCACCTCCTATATAGATCCTTACACGATATCGTTTATCAATAATATACAGTTACCTTGTACCTCGTACCTTGACAATTAGCACGTACTATAATACCTATTTTCCGTAATTTATATAAGCTCTTTTTTTAAACTATTTCTTCTGCTATAGAGTCCGCCTAAATATCTTCTCTTATTAAAATCCTTAGTTTGGCCTCTGCTCCTTAAACCTATAATTACTTAATCTTTATCCTTTAGGTTTCTATAGTTATTTACCCCTATACTCTTTAGTACCGCTTAAGTCTATTATTCTATAGTTTCTAATTTAGTTAATATATGCTTTACGCCTTATATAACTATAGAACTCTATCTTAACCTTTTTTAGCCTATTCTCATTAATAGATCCTATTATTAATCTTAATTACTTAATCTATTAGTTCCCTAAATATATCCGCATCTTCTATTAGAATAATTACGTCCTAGGCTTTTACTTTAAGTCCCTATTTATACTTCATTATAAGCGCCCTATTATTTCACTTAACCTATATAGCTAGTATTTAAAACTATATTATATACTTAATTGCTAAGGTCCGTTATACTGGGTTTTAAAGCCTTTTTTTTACTATAGTTATTACTTCTAGGTCTCTAAATATCTATATAAGTTATTCTATAAATCCTACCTAACTTAAAAATATATACTTAACTTCTAGGTTTATAGTCGTGCTTTTGTTTTCTTATATCTCTATAAGGTAAGGTTTAAACCACTTAAGTGCTCTTCCCGTTAAAAATAATCCTATATAGACTACTTGGTCCATTAATATAGCAAGCTTTATACCCTCCTATATTACCTTAAAACGCATTTATACTAAAAACCCTTTAAGCTTTAACTTTTCTCCTAAGAATCGCTTAACCAATAGTAACTTAACCTTTAACGTGATTTATAAGCTAGTGGCCTATATAAGCAAGTAGCCCACCCCACCAAACACGTGACGCGTTATTTAACTACCTAAATAGCAGCACTATAACAGCAAGAGGACCTTTTTCAAGAGGGCAGAGTCGACCTAGGTGTTTAAGCCTATAAGCTAGGCCAAATTACATCCTTGAGAGGTGTTAAGAGGGCATATAACGTATCCCGAAAGACAGTTAAGCGACGCGTTAGCGGCATTAGACCACAGCGCGGTTCTACTACCTTAAATCGCCGTCTTATACTAATATAAGAAGAGAGTCTTAAGCAGTAGATTCTATTAATGGATTAACGTAGTATGCCGCCTAGGATTGCGACCGTACGGTAGATGGCTAGTATTTTAGCTGCCTAATACACTAGACAGACCGACCCTATTACTGTTAGCTAGAACTAGATACGAAATTTTATTAACTGCTATAACAATCTAAAATCTAAATATAATTGTAAGTATGACTATTAATAGGCGAAATGCGAGGATCCTGTGCTTATTTAAGCCTAGTTTAAATGCGTTTAAGACACAAAAATATAGTATAGTATTCTAGATAACGATATCTAGAATTTTAATAAAACCAGCTACTAAATGGGTGTTATTATAACTGTAAAAGTCGTTACTAAAACTAACAGGGTTGGCTAGCCTAGAACTATATAGCTAGGCAATTATAAATAGGTTATAATTATTAAATATATTAATACTCTAGGGATCGCAATTCCACTACTTATTATCTTTAGGGTAGTAATATACTAGGCTGCCTAGTATAAGAATAATATTATACGATATAACTGGTTAATTAGTATTAGTAACAATAGCTAGATAATAAATGAGATTGGCCTAACCTAGCTAATAGAGGTATTCTATAAGTATATAAAGGATTGCACTATTAGCACGCATCGGCTGCTAATACTAGATGGCTATAATAGCTATATATCGCCCAAATTTGATCGGTTCTACCTAGATTACTAGATAGTTGTCCTTTATATACCGGCGCATTTGTTATATCTACTGTAGCTACTAAATGTAGGCTGTTTCTTAGTACTAAAGTAGGCTTATAAATACCTCATTAAACAGATTATAAGCCGTAGCGTTAACTATATTAATAAACGCGAATTCCTACCTATATATAGGTAGGCTAGGTAGGCAGTAATATATTAGAATAATATACGGGTAGGATTTGCAGCTACTGGCCTAGTTCTATACGATCCAGATCGCGTACTATTACTACTGTATACCGAATATTAGACAATATTACCCTAACGTTCGCAATTAAATGCATCCTAGGCAGCTAAAACACCCTATAATATTGCTAAGCTATAGAAGCAGACAGTCCTGCTAAGGCGCTATCTTAAACAGCGTATGTATAGCCCACTAAGTCTAATAGAGCAAGCCCTTACCCAGCTTGTTAAGGGTTGCGAAATAGCAATATTAAGCGCTGTCCTATTTGCAACCGAAAATTAAAAGCTATATATAGAAAACCAGCGCTAAAAACGAAAGAGGGTAACTAGGCGCACGTATATAGCTAGGGGGGATGTTTTATTAGGAGTAGAAGGGCTATCTCGTGCATAAGCTGCCCAGAAGGGGGCAGTAGAGAGGGCAGTAGAGGGGGCAGTAGAGGTAGCGGCTGAGTGACCGCAACGAGTAGTGCGCAAGTATAGCATGTGCAAATCAACAGAATATATAGCACGTACGTGCCCTAGACGGCAGGCAGCTAGCTAGTATATAGCTACACCAAATATAGTTATTTGTGGTTGACTAATTACCTCATTTTGCGATCGCGTGTTTATTTGGTGGGGTGGGCCACTTACTTATATAGGCCACTAGCTTATAGATTATGTTACTACTCCAATGCTATTAATTCGTTCTTTAAGTATTTAATTATTAATTATTAATTCATTAACTATTTCCTATAATTAACCTACTATAATAAGCTGTAAATCGGTGTTCTATATACTGGTATCTCCAGTTATTCCTAAAGTAGTTACTACTATTAACGGCGTTATAACTAGTGCTTTTAGTAGCATATTATTTAACTTAATTAATACTATAACTAGGTAGTGAATATATAATAAAGCCTTATAGTAAAAACTATGGTAGACTTATTAATAGGCTAGGTATATAGGTAAATAAGAAGTTAATAATATAATAATAACTAGTAGAGTAGTTGCCTAACAGATTAACTCTAATTATATTCTAAGATTTACTATAAAGAAGAGAGCTATCTAGGTAGGGACTGTAGTCCTTTAAATATATAATACTGCGCCTAAGAAATATACTAAGTACATTAGTACGTTAGTACGTCGGTACGTCACGTTTCTATATTCCTATGTTCCCACGTTCTAAACTTATAACGTAACTAGCTACGTAACTCGGCTACCCCTTATCCTATAGCTTAATTAGTTTTAGCGCCTCCTATACTATCCTAACTAACCTATTTATCTCTCTTCTTAGTAGTTGTACTACTACTAATATAAGGTTTATAACATAGGTGTTAGCGACTCAGTCAATTAAGGTACGAGCACGGCAAGAGGGACGCGCAAGCCTGTACGATTAGTAGTCTATAAACAAGGATCTAAAGCTAGAGAAAGGAAAGGAGAAGAAGAGCAGCGCCGGTCGAAGTAGGGTTCTTTTATGCGGTCCTCTAGTCACGTAACCGCGAAGTTCTGCCAAGTTCTGCTAGTGCCGTAACATTACCCCCCCCTCCGCAAAAGCCTGCCCTTAGGCTTTATAGTCCGTATTATACTTATAGGGCGTTCTTATCTTTATGTTCTTCCGGTAGCTTATCGTCTTCGCTATACTAATACTCTATCTACTCGTCTAGGTACTTTAGGGGTCCTAGTTTATTAAGGTAGCAGTTATAGAATTCTTAAAGCTTATAGGGACTGCTAATAAAGTTCTATGTAGGGTACTAGGTAGGATCTAGGTTATAGCCTTTCTAACTAACGCGGTACTTTAGCGTTTTCCTTACTAGTTTATAGGCTAGTACTTCTTTAATTTCCTATTTATTGTTGCCATTAACTTAAATTGGTAGGGGAGGTTCGTTCTTTTGTCTAGGCAATAGGTTATTCGCAGCTTTCTGTAGCTTATCCGGCGAGAAAATAGGGTGAACCTTAATTAAATCCGGGAGCTTTACTTTATACGAGTTACCTATCTTCTTAAGGACCTTATACGGTCCCGCTATCTAATAGTCTAGCTTATAGCTAGGCCGTTCCGTCTTCTAGTTCTTTATTATAACCTAGACTATATCGCCTATAGTAAAGTCGGGTTCGCGCCTATACTTATTTGCCTACTATTCTATTAATTTCTGGGCCTTTTCTAGATTTGTATAGGCTACCGTCCAGGCTTCTTCTAAGCGCTTAGCGTACTGCTAGGCTTCCTCATAAGACAGTTTCTTGCGTACGGTCCATGGTCCTTCTAGTCTATCCTAGTCAAAGCTTATTTAGGGTAAATACCCTATTTCTAGTTGGATAGGTGCAAATCCCGTAAAGTTATAGGGTAGGGTCGCCTAGGCGTAGTCTATTAGGGGTAGTAGTTCGCCTTAGTTGTCCTAGAAGTAGTTAATAAAAGGCTGGAGTCTCTAATTTAAATATTAATTCACAAT
>Ga0307515_10008056_pt1 | contig 20651 bp, 20 predicted proteins | sample 17_EM_MG_FD_194513 | JGI IMG/M metagenome (GOLD analysis project Ga0307515, IMG submission 194513) | Populus trichocarpa ectomycorrhiza microbial communities from riparian zone in the Pacific Northwest, United States - 17_EM | ecosystem: Host-associated > Plants > Roots > Unclassified | place...
TCAATCTTAAACGGAACACAGCTCTGCCTGGGCCCAGTCAGAATCAAAAGCGACTTCGACTCAGCAAATACACGAGGAGAGGCCTGCGCGCTGACAGATTCCACTACCGCTGATGATAGCAACAATAGCGCTGAGGAAAGCACTCCAATGATTTGACCGAACTAGATACTGAGGAAGGAGAGGTTCGCGAGGAGGAATAGGTCACTAGTAAGGAGGAGGAGGAGGAGGTGATGGAGGAAGAGGAGGTGATGGAGGAAGAGGAGGTGATAGAGGAAGAGGAAAATGTGGAGGAAGCGGGAAACTAGGAAGAGACGGTTTCAAATGATGACATAGAGCACTGTGTAATTGTAGATGTACGACGACGTTGAGGCATACAGCTCGTAGGGATCACGATGAAGGTGTACAGAGTAATTTTTTTTTTTGGTTGAGCGTAATTAGCACTTTTGTATATACACTCCGCGAATGAACCAGTCCATTCACGGAGGGTGGGACTCCGCGAATGGACCGGTCTCTCCGCGGAGGAACCGCCTCCGTGAATGGACTAAAACAACACTCTTGGTAGGCAGGATTTATAGGTCCGGGACTGAATGGTATCTCCCTTGGTCATACACGGCGTGCTGACCATTACCAGGCTCACTTTGGGGTGGGTGGATGGTGCTAGGTCCCACTTGTACTGGTGCTCGCAATGCCTGAGAAGTAGGTCTTCTCCGTCGTAACCGTTTGAAGTGCTTGGGTAGAGCGTGCTGCGCTCAAACTCGGAGACTTTCTTCATTGGACTCGCTGTGCTTTCATAGTATAAAGCCGTATCATCACTGGCATTTCTAAAGCATCGTATAACGGGCGTAAAACATCCGAAAAAGCGAGTTGCACTGAGGCGACTGCCGGTCGGCGTCTATGCTGAGTGGTATGAAACGTTGTAATTGACGAGGTACACTCCAAAACGAGTGGACACACCCAGGTGTGTGGAAATGAAGCGAAAGTAAAAACCCCGCTTCCCCGAAAGCTTGGCAAAACCAGGCGGTGAGGTGTGTTGTCGAAAGTCGATTGTCTTACGTGTCTGACATAAAAATTAAGAAACCAGAGAAACCAATCAATGACAACTCAGCCTCCTGACATAATGTGGTGTACCCACATTTTGGGCATGGTGGTTTCTACCGGTGGTTTATACTAAATCCAATAACAGGGTTTACGCCAACCAGATGCTAGAGTACTTTGAAAATGTCTTGGCTAGCCCTGGCAGGTGCTCGGGACGGTCAGATTATGGTGTGGTCAGTGCGGAACCTACGAGCTAGCCATATATGCCAATCATGTAGATGTACAAAAAAGTCCGATGCGACGCTCGGTTATTAATCATCAAATAGTCTTGGGGCAGCCCAGACTACTCCAAAACCACGAATTTTGTAGCAAGATCGTTCACGAAATAGTATAAATATAGCCAGCGACATTTTTGGTTCTCCTGGCTATGGAATCATCTTGTTTAAACAGTAGAACCTAGACTGGTAACAGTAAGAACTGATACCCGGTGCATCTTCATATATATTCGACTACCATTGTACTAAAAGTCTTGATAAACGAACAACGCATAACCAACGATAGTATACAGACACATCACAGCAGCTATTCAAATCATGAAACACGCGACACGACAAGGAAAGCAACACCCCAGTACCTAGGCTTAGCCAACTTCCATTGATTCAACCTCTAGCTACAGTTCATCAAGCTATCATCAGGGGATAAGAGTGAAATAAGTGAGAATGGCAAGGCTGTCTGGTATGCACAGTGTATTCTGGAATGCCGCTGCGAGTAGACAGCAGAGCATTGGGTCGCCGGTGTTGAATTTCCGTGTGGCAAGTAGCGAGTGATGAGTGGAAAAGGTTGGCCCCGGCATATCCAATGCTATACCTGTTGAGAGCAAAAAAGAAACAACGAAGAAGCTCAATTGTCTATTGATACAAGAGAAGGAAAACACTAGACTTATATACAGAGAAAAGACCATACTCGGCGAAGCCGAGTATCACAACCGCAGCCTGAAGCCGAGTACCAGTGCCGGAGCTAGGCCTCCTCCTCGGCATGGGGGCAGGCGAGGCCCATGGGAGCTACAAGCCACCGGCCTGATGCCCGCAGCCTTAGGCCGATGGGGGCTGTAAGCCCCCGAACGCCACCGAAACCACCAGGCCAAATCTAATGCCAACAATACCCACTATTCTCTGTGCATATGCCGAGTCTTTCTCTTTCTCTTATCGTTTTGTAACTTAGTCTATGCACACTGTTCTCCCCATATCGCAACAGCCCCTGTTACTTTGGGTAGTTGTATTATCAATCTATCGTGCTTATGTATACATGAGAGTCTGTATGCATCCTCATGATATTTGCGCACTCAGCTGGTCATATCCAGCTAAATCCCATCAGCGCAATTAAGTACCTTCAGCACAGCGAAATGCCTTCTACACGTATCCACAGTGGCATATATGATCTAGGTGAACTTGAAACAGCCTCTATCAGTCAAACTTCGAGCTATGTATTATGATGGACTCCCGGATACTGCAAGTTCTAAAGTTATGGGCTGAAAGTCCATTTCCAAGATGGGATACAACAGGTTTTGGACGGGATTGTCTCTACTGCTCACGATACACAAAACTGGCCACTATAAGTTCCCCGCTATGCTATCCGGTCCCCCTGACAGATTCCACACTTGAGACTCATGTGAGATAGAAAACGTTGACACGAGTAGCACATACACGTACGTGAATGGGTCGTCACAAATAGAGATGGTGCGTTCATTTTTTAGTTCTCTAAGAGTTTGAAGGCCTAAGATGTGTGTCACGACATGGCGACGTCGTAAACCTTAGGACGGAACCCCAAGTTAGTGACTACCGTCGACAGAAAACTGGCGTGCTACCGCCCTCTCCCGGAAGTCAGTCTCACCTCTAAAATCGCTTAAACTCTTCAATTCAGTAAAGTATTCTAACCACGGAGTACTTAGTCAGGTTCCTATATCGATAGCTGTGGGAAATAACAACGAAGCACTGAAAGATCTGACGGCCATAGCAGCGCAGAATAGCCGTAATCAAGTGATAGCTAAGAGGTCTAACCCTACAAAGTCTACTCCCAGATCCTCTCAGACCTAAGATATTCATAAAGTGTCAGTCGCAAGATCGCGAGAGATATTGACATGTCCGATTTCTTATCTGGTTAGACACATAAATTTCTGAAAGAGCGGTTCCAGTGATTATTTGCACATGGATCCCGGCGGGATCACTTCAGTTGACAGTAGACAATCCGCGGTGGGCGGTTTCTGGGGGGAACATTATCGGCAAAGTGGCAACTCGCTCGATATACTTAGAACCTTGTACACGTTGCCTTCCACGGTAGTGCTTTAACTGTCCAACATCACGTGTCGCTCACCAATACCTGAGAGGCCGGGGGCGCGGCGCAAAGTTTGATCGTATCATTAGAACTAGCGATCCTGATAAACCTAGCCCTCCAGACTCTAGGATTCTCTGCATGAAATAGGCACACTATCTTAGCCTGAGCTGGATTGTCGTCTTACTAAGCTACGATCTGTCCTGACTACATAATTTCCCTAATACCATATATTACACCTCATGACAGGGTTTCAACCAGTCAACGTATGCTGTGCCAGAGCTTCTGGACAGTGTTTGGCTAGCCCTTGCAGGTGAACCGCCATGTGCGGGTAATGCGAGATTAAGGTGTAGTTAGTGTAGATACTAACGGCTTGCCAGGTGGTAACGCGGTGATGGTCCTAGAATCACGATTTTTTATACTATTCCGACCGTCGTGATATTTCACCTTCCGTGAAGTAGCATTAAATCATGCATCTGCACTAAAACAAAAGCAAAAACAAATAACGCAAACCTACCGAAACAACTATAACCACTCCATCTGTACTAACCGCTCCTTCTTTAACATCTAAATACCAATGAACCATGAATAACTTCAATATAAAACTCAAAATAAAAACAAAAACAAAGGCAAAAATAAAAGCAAAACAAAAATACAAAACAACCAGCTCTATTCCCATTATTTCCATCGTTGCTTGACTTTTATTCACTCCCCCTTCTGTTTCTCTCTCACGGTACATCCGGACGGCTCATTATTCATATAAGCCCACGACATGTGTCTTTTTCGATTCTGATTGGTCAGACTTCTGTGGCTGAGTGGCTGATAGTGGCAAGTATAAACCACAAGAACTCAAATCAAAAACAACCCACTAATTTAAGACTGCAGGTTGCACTCTGACAACACAGGGGCGTACGTACTTGACTATTATACAATGATAAGCGTCACTCAGGGTTTGTACTTACAAGGTCAGCGGTGACTGTACTAAGAGTAAAAATTTTCAAGAAGGCTCGATTGTACAAGTAATAATTGATGAATTGTGGGCTATCTATGGTCTACCAAGGCTGCTCTTAAAGTAAGGGTTGTACATTCCCAATTCTATGTCACTCGTCTGTTGTACCTTGCCAAAGAAATTTTCACAGCACTGTACTTGATAAAATTCTGGTCAGACACTTCTCTTACAAATAAAAAATCGAGTCAGGTCAACAGCGTGTACCAACCATATTAACCAGTACAGTACATGCATCTCTGTCTAATCTTCAGTATCGCGTGGATCAGTTTAGCTAGCGACACAAACCTGTTGGCGGATGGTTTTTTCTCCGGGAGATGGCCGAGTAGTGTCCCGGCCCGTTCCGTTGACATCTGTGATTGCTGGGCTTCAACTCTATTTTGGTTCTGACGCATCAAAGCAAGGATCCTGCGCTATCAACTCACCAAAAACGAAACGCAGTGATAGCTGCTTCGGCTAATCGGTGGAACTTCTCTGTTGAAATTGATGTGCACCTCGCAACATGACTGACACAGGATACCCGGGTCGAGCGCTAATGCCTCACCCTAATTGAAACGGTCCGTTTTACTTCCACAAAGTAGAACCCTAATCCAGAAACGAGACCTAAATGTCTTTTCGAGTTTGGTGTAGAATAGTCACCTTTCAGAATCTTCGGAGGGGTGTCGTTATGAGGTTACATTTCCGGGCCCCTTGAGTCGACTACTCCTGATTCTATTTTCTGCTCCCCGTTATCGATAAATCACTCAATCAATCCGTCGCAATCGTTCCTCCCGTTCCAAAGAACATGGAATTCACATAGCTACAAACGTTTCTCAGATGAACTATCTCGTACGTCTTTTTTGCGTCCAGACACTCTTTGTGGCACGGAACTTAAATTACTTAAATTGGCTGGCTGGGCGGGGGTGAATCGTACCAAGATTAAGGAAAGAAGCAACTTTAACCTGTGCACCCATCTCTATTGGATAGGCTACTGTATTATCTTGTGTAAGCCAGTCGCGTTCCCTCCTCAAGTGAAGGGGGTGTCCACACCGTCCGTGGTTGCGCCCAACAAGCACGTAACACAGAATACATTTCTCAGGAGTATCGATAAAGCACCAGCGAGCCCTGTACACTCTACGACTAGTCTACGACGCGTGCTAGTAATTCTATAGTGAGGTGAGTGGCTTTATATAAAGATAGTTGTATCGTCTCTCTAACTATTGTGAACTTGTCATATATACAAAAGTTTGTGTAAGCATCAGCACGCATCCGCGCGCACTCAGCTACCAATATCCAGCTGAATGAACTGTATCCCAATTCAACTGAGTTTCTTCAGCTCTGCTGAATACCTACCGCATGTATCCGCAGGCGACTTAGAAGTAGCTTTCCGCACAGGTACATCAATTAAAGTTTAACTAACTCCACGAATTTAGCTCCTATTACAATATAGTCTATACAGAAAATACGCATAACAGATGCTCTTCGCTTCCCGGTCTCCGGGTTTTCGATATCGCTAATATTTCACGGGTGGGCTGTACAACAACAACGCTCTTTTTCCATAACCGCTCGCTTGATATTATGTTAGAACTTATCGTAAAATCCAAGACAGGAAGGTGAAAGTGGGTTATATATACACATTTCATGCATAGAACACTTTGTGATTGGAGCTAAAAATTCGTAGGCTTGATTCGTCGGGCAATTTTGGTTTACTTGCCACAAATCAGCCGTTGCATCTAGGTATGTACTGCCAGTCAACCAATGAGAACGCCAGAGTCAGCCATAGTTTGCCGGTACGTATTACCTGTCAACCAATGAGAATGCTTCGAGCTGACAACCTTGTGTGTAACTCATTAGATGATACTGGGGGCTTCCTGGCCTAGTAACTGTGATCGATCAAGCTGGAAATCATCATCTGTATACATATCTTGACTGTAGTTTGACATTACCACACCTCCGCCGCCATCGCAATCATGTTAGAAAATCCAACTCCCTCGCTCTCTAGTGCCGGTGCCGACACTTTCACGTCACTCGAGCTGGCCGCAGACGTCGACGCTGCTTTGATGCAACCCTTCAAGGACGACATTCCGATGGTCTCGATTACCGCCTCTGATAAGTCCACGCTGCCAAACACCGCTATTATCGATCATTCTTTAATGCAAACCAATGACAATAATTCTCCGTCGCAACCACCACGCATAAAACACTGGCGCAAGGGCTGGGCGGCCGGAGTCAAACTCTCCGCAATCTTAACGACTTGCATCTTCGTTCTTAACTTGATAATCACAATATACATGCTTGCAAAGTATGGTACTGGTGATTCCGGTAACGGCACAGTGCTGATATACAGTGGCCAGTGCAAGAAAACACAGCAGTATTCGCTGTGGCTCCACTTCGCTATTAACGCTATCTCAACAGGTCTGCTCGCCGCTGGCAACTACACCATGCAGGTCCTGATCTCGCCGACAAGGGCGGAGGTCAATAAGAGTCATGAGAACAATGACTGGGTGGAAATCGGCGTGCCTAACTTACGGAATCTACGGCGGATCAGTACGGATCGCGTGGTGCTGTGGTGGTTACTTGCGCTCAGTTCTGTTCCGCTGCATCTGCTGTGAGTTGTGCGTAGCTTCCTGTCAATGACTACTAATAACGTGGCGTACAGATTCAATTCGGTGGTGTTTACGACAGTCGCAACTAATGCGTATACCGGCGTGGTCGCTCCAGAATCGTTTCTTGTCCAACCATCATACACTATGCCAGATAACTCCAACTACGACTTCAATAGAGACTCCGGGTACACAATGTTCAATGAACGTGTCAAATACATCCACACCCACGCAAATGCTTTCAGGCGGTTGGAGAAGGTTGACTGCATAAAGGCATACGGCCAGAGCTTCATAACAGCGCACCACGACCTGATCCTGGTCACTTCCAACAACAGTCTCACGAATGGTGGAGAGCCGGTGGTTATACCATTCGAAATCTACTTCCACACCAACGCCAACAACGCCCGCTTCTACTCGTGGATATGCGGCTCGGGAGTTGCGTGGTGCGACATCCGAAACGTGATAGACAAGGTGAGGTCGTCGGAGTGGAGAGTCGAAGACCAGCCCATAGATTACTGCCTTGCCGAAACTGTGCCAGAGCAGTGTACACTGAATTTCAACACCCCCATCATGATAGTTACATTAATCTGCAACATCATCAAGGCCATGTGTATGTGCAGCGCCTTGTTCCTGTATAAGCACACGGGGCATTCAGTACTCCTGGCTACTCTCGGTGATGCAGCGGAATCATTCTTGAGATTTCCGGATGAAACCACATCAGGGCTTTGCATTGCGTCCAAGAAAACCTTCTGCGCTGGAGTGCACTGGTCAAACCTACAGCGACCACAGCGGTGGACTGATAAACAATACCGTTGGTCTCAAGCAGTGCCGAAAAATCTCTGGGTGTCAGCCGCTGTTGTGTATCTCCTTCCCATCCTGCTTTACATCACTCCATGACTAACTCCCATCCTCACAGCTCTCTCCTCGGCGTCCTCATCACCATTATTTTACTTGGCATTGCGCTGTCCCAGCTCTCCGAAGCACTTCACTCCATCCCCAGTGTCATATACTTACTTCACCTTGGTGTCGGTTCCCCCAGCGCCTTGACCCTCGTCGACTCGCGGATCATACCCAGCACCACCATCTCCATAGTCATCCTCGCCAATCTACCACAAACGGTCTATTCCCTAGTCTATCTCAGCTACAACGCCATCCTCACGCGTATGTTCCTCTCGCTCGAATGGAGCAAATACTCGGCCAAGTATTCAGGGCTCCGCACATCCTGGGCACTAGGTCAGCAACGCAGTACGTTCTTGCTACAGCTCCCATACCACTATGCAATCCCGTTCGTGGTGCTGTCGTTACTTCTGCACTGGATGATTTCTTCAAGTCTGTTTTTTGTCAAAGCTCGCGTGTTTGTACACGGAGTCGAGCAAGTGTATTCAGGGGGAGGAAATAGAGGAAACAAGACGTTTGAGACGCTGGGGTACTCGCCAATTGCGATTATTGCATGCATATTCTTGGCGGTGGTGATGATGGCCGCGGTGCTGGGTCATGCGCGCAGGAAGTATAGACCGGGGATGCCGTTTGCTGCAGCATGCAGTGCGGCAATCAGCGCCGCGTGTCATGCAGAGCATGGAGATGTAGTTTTCGATAAGATGGTGAAGTGGGGGTTGGTGAACGAAGCGGGGGATGTTGATGTTGAGCATTGCACGTTTGGGGTGACTGATGTGCATGGGCTGGAGGACGGTAGATCATATGCCTGAGACGATTAAGTCTCGGTGGTACAAGTTAATAAACTGCAATTGGTTATACATTACCACCGAACGAGACTGAAAGCGACTGAAACTAATAAATCCATTCTATTTCCACTTAGGAATTCTTGGGTTGCATAAAGTATTGGTATCAATTCCTAGGATTTGAATTGCACTAGATGATACTGGGTTGCTCACATTGCTTTGAGCTCCAGCTTCGTGAATAACTGAGCTGACTTTGAGGATGCCACAGTGGACACTACACTATCTGATCACCGGGCATGGCTGGGTGATGATACTATCGAAGCAATAGAGTGTCGGAAATCATGGTTTAGGCAGGAAGTTTCGTATAGAGATTAAAGGATATAGCGGAGGTATAGAATATGCTGTATGATATTCAGTCTTCAGATGCGTGCAGAGGACTTACAATTGTAGTTGCTTTAGTTGGCTCGATTTTGTGCTTAGTTTGTTCCATTAGCTTCGGCTCCTATGGACTGTGGGGGCCTGCGGTCTTGTAGTCTCTGAAGTTTGACCTGTTCTTCTGTAGCCCTAATTATCTTGCCCTGAATCTTATCATCTCGTCTTGGGCCTACCTTTGGACGGAGAGAACGGACATTGGGATGCCTGGTAACTACGAAAGACATGAAATTTATAGATTCTCTTCTAGTCTCGTCCAATTCTATTTTTCACATAGTAATATAAGAACTTCAAATATCTTTACCTATTACCTCGCGCCGACGTTAGGAAAGATAGATATGCCAGCCCTACTAACGAGTTAGCTTGAGATGCGGCCGACCCCGCTGCAGCAGCAGCTAATTGCTCCACCAATTCTCCGTCGAATCTGGTGCCCTTTGGTATACAGTATCTCTACTATATGTAGATTGATTCTGCATTGTCATTAGCCAGGTACTAGGATTGACTGTGAAGCAATAGGGGGGTCATCAACTAAAACCTATTATGATACCACCTGCTAAATCTGGCAATTCTTGGGCGATTAAGGTTAATAAAGGCTTGAATTAAAGCCAAGAAGCAATTCTCTTAGACTAAGGGCTCCGATCTAAAATTAGACCAGCGGTTATTGAGAAGATTAGAATCGCGGCGTGGCAAAAATCTCGTCCAATACCGCCCGAGATTTCGCATTTTTGGCATCTCAAATTCCGTTGCGGGATGAGATGAGACCGTGAATCCCGTCCCGTTACCATCCGGTGGTCCACGCTAGCTGCGCCCTATTCTCAACGTGTAGTCTCCATAGTGTCGGTGTAGTCCAGGGTGACGTAAGAATAGTGGCTATAGCAGTACGATGGTGGCAGTGGCAGTAGCAGTGATTTGGTATACAGATTGTGCGGACAGAGCAGATGCAATAGTTGTTGTAACACAAAGGAAGGTGACCAGCCGATTGAAGCGCTCTATGGGAAGACCACACTATACAGTTTATGGCAATCTCCTCAGTTGAAGAAAAGCACACACAAAGAGACAAATAAAGCCACTTTCAGTCGGTTCCGGTACTTAATAATCCACCATTTTAAATGGACAGCAGTAGAAAGTCACAGATTTAAGGTACCTTGATTGGAGTGCAGCGTTTTCAAAAAGTCAAAATCCGAAAGGGCACGCAATAGAAGGCATTAGGACTTTCAAAAAGGCACGAAAGTGAGCTCCAGCACCTTCCGGTTCCTTTTTATCATACAAGCGGTGCCTTTCTTTTTCATTTGTATGTGAAAAAGGCACGAAAAGCACATTTCCGACTCCCTTAGAAGATTAGGATTTAGGATCGATACCCGACACACAATTACAATTTAGTGAGTTATTGGCAGTCTCAGTTCTACGGATCAGCTGGTAGCCAGCATGGTTGCAATTATCATTAATCTCAGTCTGTGGGCATCTCCGCCGGACAACTCTACGATCGGTGTTTCTGACAGACGAGTGAAATAAGTGAGTGGACACCAGCATCTTGGCACACGTCGCCCTGCAATACAATTACTCCACCACCATGACAGCTACACACATAAGGCTTGGTAGAAACAAAGCTTACATGTTAAGGAGTGTCAATCTGTGAGTAGGGCCTGTTGATATGATACTAAGTAACGACCAACACACATTGTGTTTGTTTTGGTGAGGCGCGCTAAGTCGCTAGTGTCCTCTCACTTCTTTTGGCAGTCTGCTGATATCGACCGCTGTCGGAGATGGGGCGATTAGCGAGCTGTCAAAAATTTTAAGCGCCCCACACAAGCGACTGCTGTCACATGCGAATTGCTGAACCCCTCACATTTCCATGTGAACCCTACAAGGAACGATCCGATTTGCAATGCAAACTTCCGGAATAATGATCCCACATCGACAGGGGTACTCCAGGTTCTCGCATGTGCAATCGAAACGCATCCACTTGAGTGAAGGCGTGTTGGTTATAATTCAACAAGCGTAGGTGACGGTAGGTGAATACAGGGAAAGAAATACATAGTGTCGTGCGCCTGTTGAGCCGCAGCCTCGCGAGCTTTAGCCACACAGCCGCCAGCTCTGCGAAGCGTGCCGCTGGGCACGAGACTAAATGAGTACAATACTATGTGGTCAGTGATGCATCGCCTCTTTACTTTTCTTTAGCCGAAGTCCTGTGTGAGACAAGGTCCTAGAAGCCGCAGTTCCGTAGAATACAGGAGAAGTTGTTAGGTATATGGTACAAGATACATACACTCTGTAGCATCCGCACAACGGAGATTTTAACACAAGTCGTCACTGTTTACTCGCTATCTGACCTAATTCAATTCGTGTAATCACTCGACTTCGTATCTCATCTTTCCACATATATCATAGTATAGGAAACGGCTATATCTTCGCGGGGCTGTGCGTCAGCGACACAAATGTTGTAACTGACTACTCAATATCTATCAGTCGGTCTTGCCAATACACAGGTACCGGTAACACCCTTCCAGACCGTTGCAATCCATCTTATCGCCATATATCGATCCCCCCCCACCACAAACGGCGATACCCTCAATAGCTATCATATCGGTTATCCGGTGAGCTTCTGAACTAGATTCTTGGAGACTGTACTTGTGCCGATATATACCTTTTAAATCAAGCTACAGCCTATTGAACGCTAGGTTGCAAGCATCAGTAATGTGGCAGAGCCGCCAGCGACCTCTCGATGAATGAGGCGACAGAATGCAACACTTTTGGTATTTGGTTGATGATAGTGTGCATACCCAAGGTTAGATAACAACAGCAAAAAAACAACTACTGCGCACACAAGCCTGCTGAATTGTTATCGGCATTCCTGCCGGCAAAATGGATTACCCCATCCTTGACTATGATTTCAGCAATGATTCCACCAGTCCAGACGATCCCGGTCCGCGGTAGGGCTCAGTCCAGTTCGGTCTAATGAGAAGGTTGGACTGGACCGATCCACAGACTGGCAGTCTTGGACTGGACAGGCTTGGTCTGGACCGATCCATTTACGCATATAATTTTGACATTGCTTTTTAGCCAAGTACTACCGAAAACATGACTCATCGTCACTTTTTATCACCACTCACCCCGAATACACACTCTGATCGAAATTATACCACTTCTGTTTGTATATTCGGCTCCATTGAGATATATTTTCCCCATTAAAAGACTAATAACCAGGAAAGTATACCGTAACCTGGACACTGTGAGGGATCGGTCCGGACCAAGCCCAGTCCAGTCTGTCAGCATCTGGGGTCGGTCTGATCCCAGTCCAAAAATTTCTTGGACTGGACTTGGACTGGACTGAACGGTTCCGGTCTGGACTGATCTATTGCTGGACTGGTGGAATCATTGGATTTCAGAGACATAAACGGGGCACAGATCCCCTCCCTAGTTAAAAAAGGGAATTTTACAGACTCATATTATATTGTGATAGCTATCCAATCTGGTCAAACAAGTTCTTGAAGGCACTTTTGTTATTGATGAATACATGACAACAAACTGTATCACTGGTGCACTATCATGATATATGCCTATGCAACTATATGCAGGCAAGCACATGTGTACCCATACACCTCGGCGTCGAACAGAGCCAGACGGATCCCCGAAGGAAGATCAGCAGCCAAGGCCCAGTGGGTGGCCGTCAAATGCAGTAAGCACTTTGGCTACAGACTGAAGGGCAAAGCAGGCAATAAGGGCTTGTCATACTCTAGCTAGAGTAAACACAGTATGAATAAACAACAACAACCACATGTGTACCCTATTAATGTGTTTTTTGGATTTGTGTGGGACTGTTTTTTGCACCAGATCCACAAACTGAAAATACATTATTGCACGTTTACCAAATTAATAGTTTTTTCCACTCTTTCCTGCCATACACTTTAGCCTGCCATATTCCTACTCCAGGTAAATATCCAAGCGATGCCACAAGCCAGAACTAGCCGAACCGGATTCAATTCGGGGCTACGCTGAGGTTTATGTCCTGTTTGTGTTATATTGTGTCGCCGATGCATCTGCAACCGTGTTTCTTGCCTTATGATAATAGAATAAAGCATGGTATTCTCCCAATATTTAACAACTACCTGCAATGAAAAGTCCTAACACAAGCCAGAATTCTCCGCTGTCTTCTAAGTCCGTCCAATGTTTACATCGTGACTTCACACAAAAGCTGCTACCACCACCGTTACGAAATATTAACCTATATATTCACGTTCACCAAGTGGCATGATTCTTCCGTTATTTTGAAGTATTCGCTGGATTTTTTATTGGCAGCAACCCCAGAATGTGTTTTAGCGGTAGCCCTAGGCTTTTTTGTAGAGACCTTCTCAGAAGCCTTGTTTTGGGCGCTGCGGGTACATTTTTCTCGGGGTCGTCGGGGCGTTTTGGGGAGGCGGACACAGGATTTCGATGCGGGGCGTTCTTCGCTGTTGGCTTTTTGGGTACGACGACAGCAGCCTCTTTCTGGGCCATTGGAGGGTTGCGTTTGGGGGTAGTCTTAGAAATTCCTGTGCAAAGTGTTTCATCAGTGTTAGTACTATTGCCTGGGAGTGTTTTGGTTGAAATACCAGCGGCTGGTAAGAATTGTTTCAGGTCATTGCAAACAACTTTATACGTCCGATTGGCTTCGCTCTCGAACTTCACAATTTCTGAATGGTTTCCTACAGCCGTATGTACTTTTTCTCTGTTCATTGGGAGTTGGAGCAGTGCCGAATCTGCCGAAAGTCGTACCATTGGTTTTCCGGACGGTGATAATGTTCCATCCTTTCCCTGCAGCAAAGTCAATCAACATTTGTTGTCACTTCATGTTGAAAATCTTGATCCAGATTGTTGGGGTAACCAGAGGACATACCAGCACGATAGCATTCGTTTTTGCAGTTTCGTAAAAGCTGGAAATTTTAATCCGCGGCGAGATGTTGATAAATCTCTCGAGTTCAATGGAGAGTTTGAGTGCAGGATTTAGTGACTCAAGCAAACGTATTCTCTCCTTGTCGGATTTTTTGTTGAGCGCCGCAATGACATCATCCATGACGATGCCACGATGTGGCGTCGCAAAAAATAATATACCGCAAGTGTGGTCGTAGATAGAGCGAGCTCGAATATCGTCTTCCAAATCCTTAGTCATCAATAACAGCTTCTCATCAGTTAGCGCGAACGCATAAGTTTGACTTCTCAGTGATTAAGTACCTGGGCAATGATGATACCGCCGAAGGAATGGCCCAGAAAAACAATTGGTCGCGTACGTTCCTAGTATAAAGTTTGATGTTATTACCTCGCACGACTACCTACATGGGGATCGTTTGCTTTCTACTTACGTCTTTACTAGACCTTGCTATCTGTAGCTCTTGCAAAAAATCTCGCTGATAATCAATCATTTTGTGAATACCGCCGTTTTGAAGGTTCGAATCATAGCCATATATCATAATTCTACTCTTCGGAAAGCGCTTAGGTAAAAAGTCTCGAAGCCACATGTTCTTCGTAGTTTTATCTCTCCAGGATCCGTACGCATGACCCGCGAGTCCGGTTACCGCTACAATACTGCACGGATAATAAGCTTATAATTACTTCTCCCTCTTCATGAAGTTTTTATGGATATGATTGCGCGGAGTACGTACTCAGATGTAGCCTTGTTCTGCGGAACAGAGCTGAGTTGTGTGAGCCCAAGGAAGTTTGTATCGATAGCCAATGAAGTTTTCCACGATGGGACTTTAAGCGTGTATGTCTGGGTAGTTCCAGCGGCCAATTTTTTCAGGAAGTCTGGGTAGGTGGGTGTGAACTGAACAAGGGCGGTTTGGGTACTTCTGTCAGTGCATGAAGGCAATAGGACTAAGCTGTCCTCAGCGATTTCTATGCCAGACTGATGGGCAGCGTCCAGATGAAATGCAAGCCTTAAATCTTTGGCTGTAATGTGGGGTGGAATTAATTGTACTCTGAAAACAACCGATATTGGGGCCATAATAACTTTTGGTTGAGGTGGGAGGATCTGAATTTAGGATGATAGAATCAAGGAGGACAGCATTGAAGCTAATATATACGTTTGGGAGTGGTTATTAGTTGAGTTAATTCGGCCGAAGACAGTGAGTCAGTTTGACCGTGATGACATCAGCCTCAGCCCCATGAGACTGATACGAGCTGATTAGAGAATACAGGCTGATGAAACTCGGCCAAAGCCTCGGTGGTAAGGCTACGGGGCTTACGAGGCTGAGTAGGATAAAGATAGAAGAACAGGTACACAAGCCCACAGTATATATAGGCCTGCAGACTCCGTAGAGATACAATCAATCATCGCACAAAGTAACAAAACACATACAAAACTAATAAACACGCCATGTCGACTTCACTTGCAGACCTGGTTCAAGTTAGAGCAGTGGTTGTCGTCTCGCATGTTTAGTACACTAGAACACAATGGAAATCATGTCAGGTCAAGTCCGGCATTGAGAAGTTCACTTTCAGCGCAAATATTTCTTGACATTTCTATTCGGTTTTGAGGCCTTTTGTTTCGATTGAATACGTGGGACACAAGATATACTATCACTGCTTTTGTCGCTACAAAAGAATTGTAAATTAAACCTGCAAATTCGTTGAGTTACGATAATTCCTTCCTGATTTGATTCTGAACACCGTAATTTACGGAATATGTAAAACACCTATCTCCTGGTTCCAAACGGACTGTCCTATCCTGAGCCAAAATATTCACTCTGTGGTTGGCTAGTCTGGATATTCCCAATACAGTCACTCCCCGATAAATTTATCTCATTCAGGAGACTCTTGTACTATAGTATATTTCTGAGTAGTTTGCAAAAATTATCAAACATCTGACAACTGCGCGCGCGAGCATTTTGTGGGAACCTCACGAGGCGCTTGACATCAAGAGTAATCTATTGGCTGTTTTATGAGAGACTAAGATGGAAGCGAACTTTGGCAATTAAGAAAGGAAGATACAACTGCCTCTAGAGGTTTTAATTGGTGTCAAAAACCCCTGCTCCACAGCCCTGTTTTTCGAGTCATCTCAGCAATGGCTGTACCACCTGCAGCGTTACTACATTATTCTGCAGGCAAGTGCCAGAAAGATTAGGAATTGTTTCAGTGACGGAGATGAACAACTAAATTTCCGATCGAATATTTTGCGAACTGTCGTGGTGAAGCATTTTAACAAATTACTGGCAAGTTGGCTTCGCAATCCAGTGGTCCTAAGCGGCCAGGCCGGGCCGCCCTTAGCGGCGGCTTTTAAATGAGGGCCGGGCCGGGCCGGCAGGCTTTAAGCCGGGCCTACAGGCTTTTTCTTGGCGGCCGGGCGGCCTTTATTGGCGGACTAAGCCTAAATAGAATATTTTGTTCGAAAGGTTCTCTGCTGCCAATACTAAGAGTCTCCAAAGTACAAAACATAAACCATATCAAACTCAATCATCGTAGCCCTGCCATTGCCGTATTCTACCCGTCAACTAGACTAAGACTTATGCAGGCCGATGCAGGCTTTTTAAATCACGTGCAGGCCGGGTGGCTTTTGACCCAGGCCGGGCCGGGCCGGGCCTACAGGCCGCTAAAAAGCCGGGCGGCCGGCCGGGCCGCTTAGGAACACTGTCGCAATCTGCAGTGAGAAATGGCAACCAATCAATCACCTATGTCCACGTCCTCCCACCTCTCCCACAAAATCAATTCACTGACTAATAGACCCTAGCATCTCACTAGAGGAGGAGATTTTGTTACGGCAAGTTCATCTCCAGGAGGGCTCGGGTGGTACCCTAACTCAAAATGCGAAAAGTTTGTATGATACTGCAACTTTCAGCAGCAAGGGCAACGGTCCGTCCTGACTGTAGTTATTCGGGAGACTAGTGTACCGTCCAGCCCGAGTCACTACTTTCATCGACCTATGGCGTTTAGTCTTCAAATCTCTGGGGCCAGGGCCAAGGGGACATCATGTTAGCCAAGGGGATATCCTCTTGGTCAAGTGGGAAACTTGGCCGGCAGGGTAGAACAGTACCGTACCAATGATACGCAGAGATAGACTCTGAAACTATTCGTGAACTGGAACCTATCCAGTATAACCTTGATGTAATCTTGGAGGCTAGTCACTGGCTGGAAGCGTTCATCGAAACCTTCAATGAGTATTTGCCATCCCAAGCAAGTTGAGAGTCGCTGTCCAGAGACCGCTCTATCTCTACCATCTCCAGCTAGCTCCTTATAAGTCCACCACTATCCCCTACACGCTCGATATTTTCAGATTGGTTGCAATGGTTGCTCCAGGCAATCTCACTAGTCGATCAGCTAAAGTGACCAATGAAACTTATTTAGATTTGCCACCAACAGCTGACTTGGCCTGCTTATCCTGCTCCCGTAACAGTCCCGTTTGCCGCCAGAGTATTGCAACGAATCTGAAAAAATCGAGCGTGTAAAGCATAGTCTCCAACCTCTTCCTGAGCACTGTCTCCAGTCAGCTCCTGGCAGCCCAGATCAACCCTTCCAAGAGCATCTGTTACTATATAATCTGAAAAGAAGTCACCGATACTGAGATCGCCGAATTAACACACAGGCTACGGACTCACAGTCGTAGACTCATCCACGAGTTTTCGCTCGCCACCGCCACTGGTATTTGCAATCGTGAGCTTCTATGGACTTCCATGGTGTTCCACGCTCTCATGTATATAAAGACAGAGCTTCTCGTTAGGTAGTAGAATAGAATTCGTCCGTTTCACATTCGTAACAGCATCTCTAAGTGCACCTCCGAGTGATCTTGACTGCTATCTCCACAAGCATCTCTGCGCGCACCTCCGAGCGATCTCAATTGCAGTCTCGCAGAGCATCTCCAACCGATCTCGACGGCTGTCTCCAAGATAATCTCCAAGAGTATCTCCGAGTGATCTCAAGTGCTATCTCCGAGAGCATCTCCAAGCGAACCTGAGTTCAGTCTCCAAGTACATCTCTGAGCCCATTCCAGTACTATCTTCGTGTGTACCTCGAGTACAGACTCTAGCCAGCTACATGTGCATTGGAGTCGCTGTTGATGGATAGATAGATATTAAATATCATACGGCTATCCCCTGGGTTGTAACATTGGCATTCCCGGCCCGTTTGGGCACGGCAACCGACTCCCCACCCGCATATGTTTAGCGACATAACCATAACTCTGTGAGGGTGGCCTGGGTGCATTATAAACTTACTTTCTTATGTCTTGAGAGTATTTTGGCAAATATTAAGGACTGTACAGGAATGGGGTGCCGATAAAAAGGGCAGTTTTTGTTGGGAGGGTTGTCTCAAGTTCAGCTCCCCAAAAACTCGAAAATGTCACTGTGCAGCTCAGATGGACAACTCTGCCCATAACTCCCAAAATATCATTCACGCCTGGTTTTAAGGATATGCTCTGAAGTCCCAATATCATTACAAATACGGAATTCCATCTGCAATGTGCCTGAGAGTTGAGGCTGAGAGGGGGGATACCAATACCCATCGCACAGCTCTCATAGTGAACCAGGCCAAAACCCACTTTGTCAACATCAAAGAGGGCATATCTTTACCCCTCAGCCAGAGCTGGAACCATGAGCGACTTTCAGTACACCTTGAGAAGGGAAAGTAGCTGGGATGGTGGCTTTGCCAGCAGGAAAGCCCAGCCAGAAATACCAAATCTCCACCCAAACTTTGCTAAGCATGTTCAAAATGCAAGTAACTATGGTGTCTCAATAATGAATGGCATCGTATGGCAGAATTCAATCACCTGTAAAGGAGAAAGGTGGGTAGTGGTGCATAGACATAGGGTGGGGTTGCCAGTTCAGAGAGCGAATATTGGTGGAGCAGTAAGACTTGTTGCATTTATGGTTTATCTCCTGTCCTATGGCTTCAGTTGGGCTGATGCATAATCTCTCTAAGATGATGGTCATTCCATACTCAGCTGGAGATGCCACTCAGCTGGAGATGCCAGCTGAGTGCGCATGCATGCGTACAAGACATACAAAGACATACTCCGACTACCACGTATATAAGTCCATGAATGTACCTGTACTTTAGAATATAAGCTTCTCTAGCATCACTATTTCAACAGGTTATGAGCCCGGCGCCCGCTGCAATCTTTAGTCCAAAAATACTCTATTTATATCTTACGATTTAAGAGCCTCAAAAACCCTAACCCACTCACAACCATCCCTGCTCATCAGCCGCAACACCATCACCATCCATCACTCTACATCGTCACCTTCCTAACCTCCTCCACTCTAAAAACATGTCAAACGAAACATTCAAGACCAATCATGGCAATGTGCCCAAGCTGACTGAGGAAAACTACCCTGTCTGGAAGCACAAGATTCGCCGAGTCCTCATCGCCAAGAAAGCCTGAAATATCCTCTCCGGTGTCGAACTCCTCCCTGTCGGCAACGGCGTCGCCCTACGCCTTCTACAAGAGGGCTGGCATGACCGAGCGAATAAAGCACTAGCACAAATACACCTCGCATGCTGCGATGAACTCCTTCCACTCATCGACGATATCGACGACCCCATGGAAATGTTGGAAGCACTTAGGGACTGGCTTGACAATGCCTCAATGAAACTCGGCCACACTCAAGTCCTGCGGAAGTTCACTGCCTCTCGACCATCGCTAGACAAAACGGTCACCCAGTACTTTACCAAACAAATTGCCTTCCACAAGAAGTTGATCGGCACCACTGAAAATGTCACCGATGACGCCATGAAGACACATATCTTCACTACCCTATCTAAGTCATATGAAACAACCATCCAAATTCTTGAACAACGGATCCCCGCTCCCACGGCCCGGCAGTGTATGGATGCGATCCGCGAATATGCCAAGCGAACTACCCTAACCAATGAAATCGGAGATGCGTCCACTGGAGCGGCCCTATACTCCCGTGGCGGAAATCGTGGCCGTGCCCGTGGCGGACGAGGTGGCTGAGGCGGAGGTGGACGAGGCAACGGAGGCGAGAAGCACAAATGCACATACTGCAAAATGGACAATCATACCACCGAAACATGCGGAAAATGAAAGCACACGGAATGCGATACAAATACCTCCAGGAATGATGAGCGGACATGCTACCACTGCGGTCTCACAGGACACTTCAATGCCGACTGCGTCCACTTCAAACGTGCCCGGGATCAACGCAACAAGGTCAACAAACGCACAGCATCTGCCTCGCTCGCTACAGCAGGAGATCGCGACCTGATCTGACTAGCCAAAAATGCAACCGCACTCACCGCAGCCTCTGGTCCAGCTGCATGGGTCATCGACTCCGGAGCATCTCACCATATGTGCAATGACCGCACCAGATTCAATTCAATAAAGAAACTTTGTCAGCCAATAGTCATTGAACTCAGAGACGATAACAAAGTTACAGTAAGCCACCATGGACTCGTTAACGTCTCACAGGAATATGAAGTCAATGCCGTATACACGCCTACGTTCCGGCTCTCCCTTCTCTCCATTAATCAATTGGACACAGCCGGATACATGTAACGGGCGGGGTCTGGCGCAGGTGATGTGGATGTTGCAAAACTGAACTCGAAATACGTATCGAGGGACAAAGATCCGGATATTTTTCAAAATCGTACTATTGCTTGCTATAC
>Ga0307515_10008057_pt1 | contig 20650 bp, 25 predicted proteins | sample 17_EM_MG_FD_194513 | JGI IMG/M metagenome (GOLD analysis project Ga0307515, IMG submission 194513) | Populus trichocarpa ectomycorrhiza microbial communities from riparian zone in the Pacific Northwest, United States - 17_EM | ecosystem: Host-associated > Plants > Roots > Unclassified | place...
AACGCTCGAGTTTAACACATACTGACCGTCGTGTCCGCTTTCCTAACCAAGGTTACCCATAGCGCAAGCCGTCCTCACACATGGGATTTGGCCGAATCATCTTTGTAAATCACCCTCCATCGTTTCCTATCAGCAGGGGGTTGAACACGGCGTGGAGTGCTTTTCGCTCGCAATATCTGACGCGTGATTAGCCAGTTTGTATCTCGTCAGGTTTTTTCCGATGATGCTAAGTCGAATGATCATCTCTTTAAGAAGACTGCTGGCTTGCGGCGGTTCCACATGAGTACTATACTTGTACGGAGGTTTCAACTGGGTCACCGATGAACCTACAGGATTCCCGCTCGGTGAACGATGTCCAATTTTTCGTGTTCGAGAGCTGAGGGGTTTAACAACCAGTCAAACCGAACGTCGAGGGTTCGAAATTTTGCGACCCATACGACTCTCTGTAGAGATTCAAGCACGCTAGCCTGAAGAGCCTGTTGTTTTTACTGTTACGCATATATAGCTGTTTGTTTGGTGCTCCGTTCCGTTATCCTGCGAAAGCCGTGTGCAGGGTCCCGATCGACCTCCCACGGCTGATTGTCTGTTCCGTGACCCAACCACGACATTCTTCTAGCCACTCGACGTCGGCACGGGCCAGCCTGGCGGGCTGCGCTGACCACTTTCAGTTTGATTGACCACGGCCTCGCAGATGACCTTGCCGATTTGATCAAAGAGCTGAGGCGCACGCGGAGCTCCCGGCGCGTATTCAATCACCACGGCCTGGCCCCTGCTTTGTTCGCACAACCCTCTCTCCTTGTCGACGACACGCGTGCCATTCAATGGTACCATTCTTTCCGTGATAGGGTCTGATCGGGCTGGTACGTCCACAGCATTTTACTTCGCATTGGCCAATCATATCAAAATGGCCACTCCACCACGGTCATGGACTGAAACGCTGTTTTTGGCCGTGGATATGGATATGGATTCTCCCGCACCTCCCCCCCCAACCATCCATGGTTTGTGCTGGCGCGGCCTACTGTACGCACCAATGTGTGTGATCGATGCGAGGACTGGTGATTTTCGTTTGTGCTTAAAAAGAAGAATTGGTGGCATGGATTTTCCTCACCCCTCATCGGCCTTCAATAAGCTCCCAAACCCTCTCCCTCCTCTCACCCCAACCAATCGAACTCTATAACACCTCTACCCACGCTCGTCCCTCGAACAACATGATTCGCACCACCAACACCTCCAGTACCTCCCACAGCTCCATAAATTCCTGGAACCGCTTCTACAGCACGTGGTGCGAGGGGAGGAGAGAGCTCGGCCTCCCGTGCTCTCGCAAGCTTGCTAGCAAGGAACTGGATAGATTGACGGCCTTGTACCGTACTGAGCGTCGCAAAACCCCCAAGTTGGCTGACGCTGCTGGGTCTTTCGACCGTTCGTACGGCGGTGATGACTTGATCGACAACGTGGTTAGTTCAAACGCCACACCGATCACGCAGGGGGAACAGGACCCCGCTTCCCCTCTCTTCACTGAGGTTGGGTCTGTTGTTGGTTCCTTCGTCCTTGACAGCCCCCCCGTTGTCCAGGAACTTACTCTCCCCGGTTATTCTCCTACCAACGAAGTTCCTGTTCTCGAACTTCCCTACACCGCGTATCAACCCTCTTTCACTACGCCCTCCGCCTTTGAAGAATCCCCCGCCGGTCCATTGCCAACCCCGTCGTCCGCTGCCACCTCTGCCTATTCACCTTCCGAAAACCACTTCCTGGGCGACACGGATTTCCAATCCTTCGACGAACCCGCGTTCAACTACTCGGACTTCTTTTTCGGGACGCCTTCCGCTACGGCCTCAACCGAGACTAGTTCGGACCTCCATACTCCAGTTTCCACCGCCCCCGCCACTGGATACCCTACTCCGGGATTGGTCACCCCGGGATCAGGGCTGCTCGCTCAGGAGCTTCCGGCTGGATTGGATGACGATCAGTTTGTGTTCAACAGCGCGGAGGCTGCGACACCAGAGCAACCGATGTGGAGTACCTGCCCGTGTCCCCAGTGTGTTGGTCAGCAGTCACTGGTACCCTCTTCTCCCGTTCTCCCCACTGCCGCTCCTACCCCTGTCCCTTCCCCTGTTCCTGCGGTCCAAGGACAGCTCGTTCAGTCAGTCGAGTTTTCAAACGATCTTTATTCCGGGAACGAAACCGCCCAGGCACTTGAAGCCGACCAACCCCAGGCTGCACTTCCTCTCAACCCCCTTGTCTCTGACCAAAGTGTCCAGAATGTTCGCCTTGACACTATCCAACGGGTGCTCAATGCTGTCAACACTAGCAATATTGGACAAGGTGGTAAGCCGGGTCAGGTTGGGTTGTCGGGGGTACACATATGGTTCTCCCTGTAGATCTTCATCGTTCCTCCTTGAATTTCCCGGTTTCATTTGTAATTGTTTGTGCTTTGACGGACTCGTATGCTTCCCTCCCCCTTCACGCTATGCCTACATTTACTCCCTTATGCCCCCCGTATGCCGTATGATCTATGCTCCCCATTTTGCACATTTGTACTACCGCCGCATATACTCTCCATTCCCTGGTGTAACTAGTCTCCGTCTTGCCCATATCATTCATCTGCCAGTTATCGTCGCGTGAAACTGTTTGAACCCAAGGAGAACTTTGGTGTGCGAAACGGGTCTGTTTGGATCCAAGGAAACCTCGATGCTGTACAGCTGTGACCACCACCCCGGTGGGAGATTCCCGATAGCTACCAAATCTATATCATGATTCATGAGGACAAAACTCGACAAATGGTAGTTATGTAAAAGGGTAATGGGTAGGGTAACATTGTTTGTATATATCGAATGAGATACAACTTTTAAACCGGGGCATCCGGCGGGTTCCGCTAGAAATACATTCTGTTTTTCCTCCAGTCCCGAGGCTGTACTTGTCCTGCCGTGTGGCATATTAGGGTCTCGTCAAGTACCTTTATCCAACTTCACGCAATAAATCTTTCTCTCACTTCTTCCAGCTCGAGGGAATCTTCACGACGACGTCACCCCACGCTTGGACCCTTCCCCTTTCCCACTTCTCCACAAACTGTAATCCAGCGTTCGCCCTTCTTCCCTCCTCGATCTTCAATCTCTTCTCCGCATCACACCAGAACAACACCCACTCGCCAACTCTGAGGTAGCCAGTGCTCCGCTCGAAGTACCACTTGTTCACAGGGTTGTTCGCGCGGGAGCGCCAGACGAGGTCCCTGCCTACCCCATACCCCTCCTTTCCACCGTTAGGATTGACGGAGAAGGGGTGACCCAGCCCGTAGGATTCATCGTGCAAAGCCACCCAGAGGAAGTCCACTGTACCGTCACCTTGGTTACTTGGAAGGACGGCGAACTTGTCGAGGTAGGTGATGGGGAGGTGCGATCCTGGAGAGGGTTCCTCTACCGAATCGGAGTTTTGGGGCGGCTCCGTCGTGACGATCGCGGCACCGGCGTAGTCTCCTGCAATGATGGCAAAGTCGAGATGGGACCCGAGTCGCTTGTAAAAGGCTTCTTGGTCCAATTTACGGTTGAATGACTTCTCGAGAAGATATGTCATCTTGGTGCGATCTATATCCTGGACAGTTCGAATTACACGGATGTCCATACCACGGCGGAGTAGGGTTGGTGTATGTGGCGTGAGCTTCCTATCTCCCTGAAGAAGGGCGTGAGGCAAGCTGGAACTGACGGCGGGTTTGTTGGTTATGAGGTTTCCGATCAGTGAACTCGGCGAGCGATGATTGACAAAGATCGCAGACGATGTGGGAGGCATGTAGGCGAGGCACGTGCGAGCGAGGGAGAGGTTTTTGAGCGCGGTGGGGTGGGTTTCCCTCCATGAATGTTGGAAGGTATCGGAGATGAAGGAGTATTCCGAGGTAAGGTTGACCAGCAGGTGGGGGAGACCAAACCGAGCGTAAGATGGAATTCCGCCTTCTCGGTTGATGATCATCAACCGAAGGGGAGTGAGGTCGATTTCTTCGGATAATTCGGGATCACCGGCCTCGGAAGGTTGAGGTGTTTGAGGGCGCGATCCCGCCGCCGCTTCGGTCATCCCTCTCGCCAACGCGCCAATTACGTCATTGGCATCAATCCTGACGGTGCGACAGAAAGAGTCCAGAGCGAGAGGTGCGAGCACAGGCATGTCGCCGGCTTGGATGGCTGAACGAATAAGCCCAAGATCCGAAGGGAAGGTGTGAGCTTCTGGGGTATCATATCCTTTTGGCGCCTCGCTTTCGTCCTTGGGACCGAGGTGAACGATTGGGGAGACGATTGGACGGGCTTTGGCACCCTGCCTTTCCAGCGACTTGACTGTTCTCATGGTTTCAGAAACGATTTCTGCACGGTCTCCATCCTCTCCTCGGACGAGATCTTCGTTCTCGACAACGATCACGCTGACGAGTCCGAGTTTTTTGAGGTATATCAGACCACGAATGATGCTGTCCAGCTGTCGGTCTGTGAAAGGTCCTTGGAGCTTCACGAGAGCGGTCCTTTGGCAAACGGGGTCGAGGATCGAAGCGATGATCGGACTTGTTTGGGCTTGGAGAGTGAATTCCGACTTTTGGTCGGTGGAGGCGGCGGTCTGAGGGGCATCTATGGCAGACTTTTCCGGAGCCAACGGCCTTTGTGTCGGTTGCTGTTTTTGAGGTATTGGCTTTGGCTTTACGCTAAAGGAAGCAATGTAGGCCTTTGCATCCCTCAAAGATGGATTGGCGCGGAGGACGGAGAGAATGAGCTCCTGTCGAAAATTTAGTACGACGACGAAAACATGACGAGAGCAGAGACATGCCCTCTCGCTGGGAGTAGCGGTGAAATCTTGGCGGTCATGATCAGGATCTGGCTTGTGAAGGCCCTTGACGGTCTGAAGAGAGGAAATCAGGGTCGGTGGCGCGTAATATGGGTGGGCGAGACGCTTTTGATGGCACACTCACAGCGTAGAAGGCCTTGAAGCTCGCAGGGGCACAACCGGCTTTCAAGTGGGATACATGGGCGGAATGGGAGAGCATCCTGGGGCTGAGGGTGGATAAGCGGTGGGGAGATCGAGGGTAAGTACACAGCAGGTTTTTTTAAACGAGTCATGAGCTGAGGCTTGACTTTACTTGTGACTCCCGAGTCGGGCCACAATCCACATATCTTGGAAACGCTGAGGGAGAACTGCCTCAGGGCGGGCACTGGGCTATGCAGCGTTAATCACGCTGCCGCACACGTCTATAAACCAAAATTTCGCCCCTCGTACACCGAATGAAGGAAAAAAAATACGACCGCAAGATCATGGGAGAGTTTGTTCCCGTCGACGTAATCTAATCTGATAAAATTGTCAACAAATGGTAGGTAGCCGTCCCACAATCCCCACCCGGCCACCATCTGGTTTCTCCGATACGTTTCCGATTTTTTTTGCTCCTTACGTTTCACATGCAGCAGCAGGACCCAAAGAAGGCGCGCGCCTGGCGAACAGGTTTATTGATAGACGCTAATGTCACTCTTACCGCGCAGGTCGGAGGTGTGAGTAGGTCATCCTTGGACAAGTACGAACTGATCTCGCCCACAACAAAGCAAGAGATCGAATGCCATGCCGTGGCGGAACCCCGGTGGGTACCCAGGGGCGGGGATAGCCGGGGAGGGATTTTCCACGTGTTTCACCCACCCTTCAGAGGAAAAACTCCTTAGGACTATTACTTTTCCGATACTTATTCCAGGTAAAGAACGGTAAACGACCACAAGGGTCGGCAAGGCTATGAACAAAGGGCGAATTTACCCAACCCGCGGCTATTGCACCCAGACAAACCCTCTTCACGACTAAGGAAACGACAAGAAGAGCGAAAGCTATAACGAAAACAAACAAGACACGCATCGGGTAAACAGGGACTGAATATTTCAACCCAGCAATCGGAGACGAGGGCGAGGAAGTCGGGGATTGTTTAACACTCTCCTAGGAACCTGCTCTTCGGAAACGGTTGCTTAAAGTCGTCTACCCAGGTGGTTAAGTTGGGGTCTGGGAGGCGGATCAGCCTATCACCTAGTAAGGGTGGCAGAAATACTGACTTTTATACGCTTCGATGTAAGTATTGATGTACTCCTGGGTGGGGAAGTCGGGAGGATCGCATGTATAATTGATCGAATCCTCCCGCTGATACACTCGGACCCAATCGACAGACATAGTCACCGGGAAAGGCAAGTGTGCGAGATCAACATCGCCGAAGCCCTCTGACATTCCCAAGTTGATGATGAGGTACTGTGGGAGAGAGTCAATGTCCACCAAAGAGGGAGAAAGTCGGTCAAAGTACCATCGGTTCCTGAGGGATAGGTCTAGGACCAATCCCAACCCTGTCGTCAGCGGCGAACCCTTTAGAACGAGCGTTCCAGGAAATCTTGTCGTCGTTTATCCATGTGATGTACTGGCCCGATAATTAGTATCGGTTTTTTATATATAATGAACAAGGGTCACATACCCCATCATCGAAACCGGGCTTGTACTCGGTACCGTAAACCGCAAAACACCCGGAGCCACTCATCTCATAACAATCGGTATCTGAGCAGTCAAACGGTTCAGGTCTCTGAGACATGGTTAGGACAGGATGGGGAAAGTCTCACTGGTATCACAAAGGGCGGAAGAAACCTAGGGATCAAACGGCTCAGCGTCGCTCGAATCAAGGTATTTCGTTCAGGCTTACCTGTTGGTACACTCCTCCCCTGTAGGCATTGAGGTGACAGTTCTCCGTGTCGACGATTTCGTAATTCCCCGCAGTGTGGAACCAGTCGTATGCGGGATTGTATGGCTACGGTCGGAGCACCATCAGCAGTCGAAGGGGGACAGGTCTTGGTTGTCATTCACTCACCGCCCATTGAGAAGATTGAGAAACCACTGCCCTGACTTCAGGTGTAATCTGAGGGACAGGAACGCATCAGAACAAATACGTCACACAACTACGCTGCAGGCATACCTGGGCCTCAAAGACGTCGATTTCGGGCGCAGCCCTTCCCACATAGGTACCATCAGAGTGGATGGGACCGGGATGTGATTCACCCTTGCACGTGCACCTGCTCAGCCTTTGGCCTGGCAGGTAGGACAGAGCACCGCCGTGTCCAGGATCGCCACCATCGAGCGCAGCTTGGGGACCACCATTGTGCGTTTGATTCTGGAAGAGCTAAGCGTCGGCCAGTGATGGAAAGCTCTGAGCGAGCAACTTACCGGCGCTGTTCCGACATCGCAGGAATCGTAGGTATACGGCCACTGGTGAGTGGAGAAAATGTTGATCTGGCCGAACAATGATAGGGTTGCGAGAACTCACCATGCCATCCACGGTCGCACCATATCCGGCCCGACCCAAATTACCCATGGTCCACACAGCTGGCCATAGGCCCAAAACGTCGTTCAAACCCGGCAGGCGGACGGAAACCTCGATCAATCCACCCGTGAAACAGAAGGCGTTCCAAGTGCTCATCATTCCACCCTGGTAGTGCATACCATGGGTATCTTTCTTCGACAGGGTAATCTGCAATGCTCCATCTCTGGTGGTGAGGGCAGCGGGATCGTACCATTCTAAATTATCCGTAGCCCAATAGTGCAAGTCCGCGGCTTCCCAGTATGGGTCGTCGCCGGGGTAGAATGTCCGGCCGTCGGTATCAAACTCGTCCGAAAAGATGAGCTGCATATCGCTGCCGTCAACCCAAGATTTCTTTTTATGGGCATCCCCGGGTGTTTTCTTATCAATCAACCCGTAGTTTCCGGGAATCTCTGGGACCTGGGGGGGAATTAATAACGGGAAAGGGTGGGAAGACGTGGGTGTGTACTTGACCACTTGCGTTCATACCGCCAATATTGAAACCGGACATATTCGACATAGGTTTGTTGGTGAAATATGACATGACGGGATAACCAACGCTGTAACATGGTTAATTTTGGTGACTAGGCCTATGCCGAGTAGAGGGACATACAAAAGACTGACGAGGGCCAAGGCGAGGAAGACGAGACATCCGAGATTGGCGAGACCTCGTGAAGTGAAGATGTGCCCTCCCCCATCGTTTTTCCTGTCCCGCTTGGGATCGGGATTGTGAAGGTAGTCATCAAACTCTGCATGATTCAACGATAGATCCGCTCCCCAAGCAGATGGGTCAGGTGAGAGTGAGAACTGGACGAACACACGATCAGAAGGCCAAGCCAAGGAGAGTGAATGTTGTCAAGGAACGGTACCTTGTCGGAAATTGATGAACTATTTGCACTGGTCAAGGAGTACGGCGACGAGTTCTAGGAGGGGCGGGAATGGTTAGAGACCTCGCGACACCCTATTATGATGGGCAAGAAAGAGAACGAAATGTGTGGTGCGGGACGGCAGACGCCCACCAAAGGCCGGTTACAGCGGGGTACCAGGAAACGGGGGGAGAGGGCACGTACCATGAAGCTTGAGCTCGACGTGTGCTTGAGGCTGCTGGGGCCTTGAGCGAGGGCGGCCTGCACCCCTGGTCTCGTCACAGATGGCGAATGAAGATTTGTGGTGGAAGAGGTCTGACCGGGCGGCATGTGTCAGAGAGTTGATGGCCAGGTACGGAGATCGGGACTAGAGGGAAAACGATCGTCTGCACTGAGGCCGTGATACGAGAGAGAGAGAGAAAGTGAGAGGGGGAGGGAGGGAATGACTGGGGGTGGTTTTTTGGGATAGAAGAAAAGAGCGGAATCCCCAAACCTCCTTCCGTGTGGCTAAAGTTAAAAGCCCACCTCGGCTTCAATCACAAGCAATTCCCAGCATCCCGCTACCTCCCCCCATCTCGCTTACCACCTCAACCCCTTCCCCACCGACCTCAAGGCCCTGACTTGCCACCATCTCGTCAGTTTCCTAGAGCCTTCGCAACGCTGTTTCATTCGCCGTTTTCAACACATCCCCCCCAGATTCATCTCCCACGAGCGCGTCCAGCACGATCCTTTTCTGGACCAGATAGGCGTCGCGAGAGGCCGAAACGCAATCGGCCTTTGATCGCGATCACTGGTCTTGCCCGTGCCGTGGCCAGGGTTCCCAGGCCGCTACCGCTTGGTTTGTTCGCTTCCGCTTGTCACTTCTTGATGGCCGACCCCGCTTTTGAACGATGGCGGAAGTCTCCGCAACCGCCTATTCTTCACTTTCGGGACGAAGACTTCTCGAGTAAAGGTGCAAAAGGTATCCGAGTTTACCAGCTACCAGGGCACATGCTTCACTTGTGGCGTGAGTGGAGACAACTGTTCGGTGCCCAGGAGCGACAGGGCCAATAAATACTGGGGTATCTCCGCGCACCCCAAATGAGCAGGGATCAAACCACACACGCCGAAAAGGCTCCACCGAGCGATACCTCAATACCAGAAACAACACGCAATCTGGGCGCAGAAGTGGACTGCTGTGTATTACAGAAGACGTAACCACCATGTAAGGCCCCAACGCAGGCCAGGACGTGCTCAGACGGTTCCAGTCACTCTAGAATGTATCCATGGGACATATTAATACAATATGAGAGAACGTACCCACAAATAATCTGGTGGTCACCCCGGGGAAGGTGACCCTCGCATAGGCGTCGGGCGCGTTGAAGTGAATCCACTGCAAGAGTCCTGAACGAGCTGAACGAGCGAATGGGGTTTTCATCGCATTTTTGGGAGAATCATTGCGCGAGGGTTTCAATGCTCCCTCTACACAAGTTGGCGTAGAGAGACGAGGTGGGGTAGGCGGGCTGCACGATTATCCCGCCCTGCTCGCCGATGGTCACGGAGGACATGGTGAATGCGATCGACCACGAGGGTCGCGTCGTCCACACACATCTCGCCTTCGGCATCTTCCCGATGCTACGCCGGCTATCTCTCTCCCTCATGTTTTTTCTGCCAGTCTCACATCAATCCTCCACCCAAAGACCCACACAACTCCAAGTGTTCTCACTGTCAATGCTGAAATCGCTATGATGTACATGGGGAGATCACCCCCGACGAGCTCACGATGCATGGGCCAGGCATGAATGCCAAACCGATGGCACGCACGTGTGTATTTATTCTACATGATATGGGAGTGCAAAAAGGGGGGACTGTCCGTGAATTGATTGAATGAAGCGGCGGAAGACAACCACTACTGGAGAATGATGCGAATAACGGGGTGGATACACAAAAGTGGTCGGGGAAAACGCCGCTTAATTTAGTCTAACGTAGTGATGGTAGTATAATGCAAGGGTATTAAGCGGTGCGATGCGTGTGCGGTGGAAAGGTGATGCGTGGCATAGGTATTTGGAGAGACGCAAGGCAGTGAGTAGGTAGAGGGGTAAAGAGCGGAGAATAAACCACGACAAGAATCAGCGAGGTTATGAACAAAGGACGAATTTACCCAACCCGCGGCTGTTACACCCAGAAAGACCCTCTTCACGACCGAGGAAACGACAAAAAAAGCGAAAGCTGTAACGAAGACAAACGGGGCGCGCATCGGGTAAGCAGGGACTGAACACTTCAATCCAGAGATCGAAGACGAGGGCGAGGAAGTCGGGGATCGTTTAACACTCTCCCAGGAACCTGCTCTTCGGAAGCGGTTGCTTAAAGTCGTCTACCCAGGTGGTTAAGTTGGGGTCTGGGAGGCGGATTAGCATATCACTTGGCAAGGATTGCAGAAAAACTGACTTTTATATGCTTCGATGTAAGTATTGATGTACGCCTGGGTAGGGAACTCGGGAGGATCGCATGTGTAATTGATCGAATCGGTCCGCTGATACACTCGGATCCAATCGACAGACATAGTAACCGGGAAAGGCAAGTGTTCGAGGTCAACGAAACCAAAGTTGCTTGACATTCCCAAGTTGATGATGATGTACTGTGGGAGAGTCAGCGTCCATTGAAGAGGGGGAAAGTCGACCGAAGTACCATCGGCTCTTGAGGGATAGGTCTGGGACCAATCGCAACCCTGTCGTCGGCGGCGAACCCTCCAGCACGAGCGATCCAGGCACGCTTGTTGTCGTTGATCCATGCGATGTACTGACGCAATAATCAATATCTGTTGTTTTTTTTACGGTGGACAAGAGTGCATACCGCATCATCGAAACCGGGTTTGTACTCGAAACCATAAACCGCAAAACACCCGGAGCCACCCTTCTCATAACAATCAGGATCTGAGCAGAAACAGTTCAGGTCTCTGAGACGTGGTCAGAAAAGGATGGGAAAAGACCCACTGGTATAAGAAACGACAGACGAAGCCTAGGGATCAAACAACTCAGCATCGCTCGAATCAAGACATTTCGTTCAGGCGGTTACCTGTTGGTACACTCCTCCCTTGTATGTGTTCAAGAAACTGTTAACCGAATCGTCGATTTCCAGGTTCTGCGTGGTGTTGAACCATTCGTATTTGGCATTGAATGGCTACGATCGAAGAGTACCGTCAGCAATCAAAAGGCGAACAGGTTTCGGTTGCCATTGGCTCACCGCCCACTGAGAAGATTGAGAAACCTCTCCCCTCAAGTTAGCTGTAACCTGAAGAACAGGGACGCGTCAGAACAAATACGTCATACAACTACGCTGCAGGCATACCTGGGCCTCAAAGACGTCGATTTCGGGCGCAGCCCTTCCCACATAGGTACCATCAGAGTGGATGGGACCGGGATGCGATTCACCCTCGCACGTGCACCTGCTCAGCCTTTGGCCTGGTAGGTAGGAGAGAACATTTTGGTAACTAGGATCACCACCCTCGAGCGCAGCTTGGGGACCACCATTGTGCGTTTGATTCTGGAAGAGCTAAGCGTCAGCCAGTGATGGAAAGCTCTGGGCGAGCAACTTACCGGCGCTGTTCCGACATCGCAGGAATCGTAGGTGTACGGCCACTGGTGAGTGGAAAAAAAGTTGTCGATCCGGCTGAACAACGGCAAGGTCTCGAGGACTTACCATGCCATCCAAGGTCGCACCATATCCGGCCCGGCCCAAATTACCCATGGTCCACACAGCTGGCCACAGGCCCATAATGTCGTTCACACCCGGCAGGCGGACGGAAACCTCAATCAATCCACCCGTGAAACAGAAGGTGTTCCAAGTGCTCATCATTCCACCCTGGTAGTTCATACCGTGGGTGTTTTTCCTCGAAAGGGTGACCTGCAATGCTCCATCTTTGGTGATGAGAGCAGCGGGGTCATACCACTCCATATTATTCGTAGCCCAATAGTGCAAGTCCGCGGCCTCCCAGTATGGGTCGTCGCCGGGGTAGAATGTCCGGCCGTCGGTGTTAAACTCGTCCGAAAAGATGAGCTGCATTTCGCTGTCGTCGACCAAAGATTTCTTCTTACGGACATCCATGGGGGTGTCCTTGTCAATCAACCCGTAGTTTCCGGGAATCTCTGGGACCTGGGAGGGGGGGGAGGGAGATTAACAACGGGAAAGGGTGGGAAGACGTGGGTGCGTACTTGGCCACTTGCGTTTATACCGCCAATGTTGAAACCGGACATATTCGACATAGGTTTGGCGGTGAAATGTGAGATAATGGGATATCCAGCACTGTAATATGGTTAGCTTCCGTGGCCCGGCCAATGTTGAATAGAGGGACATACAAAAGAGTGATGATGCCCAAGGCGAGGAAGACGAGACATCCGAGATTGGCGAGACCTCGTGAAGTGAAGATGTGCCCTCCCCTATCGTGTATCCTATCCCGCTTGGGATCGGGATTATGGAGGTAGTCATCAGGCTCTGCATGACTCAACGATAGATCCGCTCCCCAAGCAGATGGGTCGGGTGAGAGTGAGAACTGGACGAACACACGATCAGAAGGCCAAGCCGAGAATAAATTCGATCAAGGAACGGCACCTTGTCGGAAATTGACGGACCATTTATACTGGTCATGGAGTATGGCGACGAGTTCTGAGGCAGGAATTGTCAACGACCTCATGCCACCCCGTTGCGATGGACAAGAAAGAGAATGAAGGGTGCGGTGTGGGAATGATGATGACGGCAGACGCCGGTGAAGACCGGTTACAGAGAGATGCCGGGAAAAGAGAGGACACGTACCATGGTGCTTGCGCTCGACGCGTGCTTGAGGTTGCTGGGGCCTTGAGCGAGGGCGGCCTGCACCCCTTGCCTCGTCGCAGATGGTGAGAGAAGATTCGTGGTGGAGGAGTTCGGACCGGGCGGCATGGTCTGAGAGAGTTGATGGCGGGGTACGGAGACGGAGAGCGGAGGGGAAAACGATCGTCTACACTGCGGTCGTGATATGGGAGAACGAGAGAGAGAACGAGAGGGGAAGGGAAGGAGCGACAGGTAGTGGTTGTTTAGGACAGAAGAAAAGAATGGAAAGCCCAAGCCGATCCCAAGAACAAGAACCGCTCTCCTCCCACGTGGCTAAGCTTACTACCCGAGACTCCACCTTGGCTTCAATCACAACTCATCCCCAGTATTCCGCTGCTCCCCCCTTCCATCTTCCCTACGACCTTCTCAACCCTCGCCAGCCCTGTCTTCTCACCCCCTTCCCCGCCAACCTCAAGGCCCTGACTCGCCGCCATCTCGTCGATTTCCCGGAGCCTTCGCAACACTGCTTCATTTGCCGCCCTCAACACATCCCCCCCAGATTCATCTCCCGCGAGCACGTCCAGCATCGTCCTTTTCTGGACCAGGTAGGCCTCGCGAGAGGACGAAATTGGAACCGGCACCTGATCGTGATCATCACTGTGGAGTTCGGTTGTGTCAGAAGCTCGGTAAGCTTGCCCCCGCCTCAGCCAGGTTTCCAGGGCCACTGCCGCCTGGTTTGCCCGCTTCTGCTTATCTCTCCTTGATGGCCGGCCCCGCTTCCGAACAGTGGCAGAAGCCTCCGCGACGGCTTCTTCTTCCCTATCGGAGACGAAGACTTCTCGAGGTAATTTGTACAGCTCGAGATCTGAACTAGGTAAAATGTAAAAGACATCCGAGCTCACTAGCTGCGAGAGCACGTGCATCACTTGCGGCCTGAGTGGAGACAACCGTTCAGTGCTCAGGAGTGACGGGAGGGCCAACAAAGATTGCATTGCCCCTGTGCACTCCGAATCAGCGGAGATCAAACAACGCGAGGCGAAAAGACTCCACCGGACGATATCTCGATACCAGAAACTGCATGCAGTCTGGGCGCAGAGGCGGATGGCTGTGTATTGTAGAAGACGTATACGCCATATAAAGCTCCAATGCGGGCCAGGACGTTCTCGGACGGCTTTAGTCGCTCTAGAATGAAGTCATCAGGCGGATTAACATAACACGCGACAATGAGAGGACACACCCACAAATAATCTAATGGTCACCCTGAGGAAGGCGTCCCTCGCATAGGCGTCGAACACTTTGAAGTGAATCCACTGCCACCCAGTAGAGACCCAGATAGATCTGAACAAGCTGAACGAGTGGATGGGGTTTTCATCACATTTTTGGGAGAATTCTTGCACGAGCATCTCAATGTCCCCTCTGCACGAGTCAACGTAGAGCGACGAGGTAAAGTAGGCGGGCTGCACGATTATCCCGCCCCTGCTCGCCGATGGTCCTGGCACGAAGGACATGGCGAACGCGATCGACCACGAGGATTTCCGTCGCGTCATCCAGATTCCACTCGTCTTCGGCATCTTCCCGATGCTACGCCAGTTCTCTCTCCCTCTCATCCAAACGACCTGTTTCTTCTGCCAATCTCACATCAACCCACTGCCTAGAGACCCACGCAACTTTAGGTGTCCTCACTGTCAATGCTGGAACCGCTATGACGCACATGGGGAGATCGCCTCTGACGAGCCCGCGATGCACGAGCCAGGCATGAACGCTAACTCCTTCACGAGGAGAGGTAAGTTCATGCTACTGCGTTGTTGGCAACTGGCATTGACGACAGGTTGGGCAGCGTCACCCAGGAAGGACAGATTTTTACCAAGCTATGGCAAGACTGTGTTTTGCCACACTTGCCAAACCAATCAAGTATGTACCCTTCGCAATCAAAGCCGGCCGAAATTTCATTCCGACCACTCTGCTGGCAGATGTTACTAACGAACCTTCTCGCTAATTACCTCCCGTCCCCAGAGGTCTGCTCCCATCCATCTACACCCACATCATCGTTAACATGCATTTACGACCCGTATAGGATCCGGAATACCTCGCCAGGCTCACATCTCTCCCATCATACCAAGCTTCTGTCGAACTTCGCTACCCACCCGTGTGTGCAAGCTGCCTGCCCGCAGTCGAAGAGGAAATACGATCACGGGACCACATGGCCCGTACGAGCGCTCTCGGACACTGGTTGAAATCCAGTAAGGGGAAGGGTAAACAACACATGACAAGCGGGGACGCACACGCTGCCGGGAAGGGGGGTGGTCAGAAGACCAGCGTGACAGGCGTGAAGAAAGTGAAGAGGGACACTCAGATCTGGATGGTGAGAGGAAGCATTTGGATTGGCGCTCTTGGGCTGAGTGTAGGCGTAGATTTGGCAGGTAAGCGTTTGGTTGTGTAAATTCCTGCTTGACTTCAGGACTTATCATCCCACCATAGGCTCAATCTTTGACTGGCGAATACGCATCGACAACATTTGGGCATGCAAGGTCATGTTGAGCCTAGTGATGGCGTCTTGTTTTATGGTACTTACCTGGAATCCGTGGGAGAACTACGTGAGCAGGGCGAACGTTCAGGGAAGGGGTATCAGGATGAAGGGCGAGACCGTGTACATTGTAAGTCTGGTCTCATAGGGTCGGCCCTGTTTTTGACGATTTGGCCGATAGGTTTGGCAAGTCGTCGTGTGGTGCTCACGGATATTGACATGCTCTGCGGCGTACCTGGCCGGCACGGACCCATCGAAGGACTACCTTGGCCTTCGCCAAGAGGACCCCAAATCTGAACCTATACCCGGGTGGTCAACCTCGCGCCTCTATTTTTCTGCTTCTTTAATGCTTGAATTATTCGTGAGTCCTATCCTGACCTCGCCGTGGGACCCCACTGACACAGAATATGTTCGAAATGTAGGCTCTTATCATTTCGTTCGTGGCGCTCAAAGTTGTCCGACCACCCTCAATTCGCCTCATAGAACCCACGACCATCTCATCAACAACCCGCTCGTCTTCCCTTCCCCCCGCTCCTGCACCTCGTTTTCCGACCCCACGGCAAACGCAGGTACAGGAATCGGATCTTTTCGGCTCCCTGACACTCTCGAATAACCCCTTGGCGGCGATACATACAAACCCGATCTTTGGCTCTCCCTCACTTCAAAACCCTCCGCCAGCCGAGGAGAAAGAGATGGAAGATCCGGACGCAATGGATTGGATTCCGACGAATCCTTCACCGAAGAAGGAGAATCCGTTCCTTCGTGCTGGGTCTGCTCCGGTCCATTCTCGACATGGAGAAGGGGAGGAAGAACTCGTCTTGAGGAGGCAGAGGTTCTTCCCACCTGAGGAACCTACGGGACTTGAAGGGTTATTGAGTAAGACGGCGTTGGTAGAACCTCTCCCGTCCTCGAGTTCTGGTACCGGTGGAGATGGGAAGGGAGCAGGGTGGATGAGGCGATTCTGGTCAATGAATTCTTCGTAGGCATTGACTGGCTGCGCGGTTGTGCCCATTGAGTGCCTTTCTTCCTATCCTTATTGTGAAATATCCCCCTTGCCCCCGGCGCTGCTCATTAATACTACGGACGGAACCGCCACTGGAACCAGCTTCTGGTTACACTTTACTCTTCGCATTCCCTCGACACACCCACCCTGCCAATTCATCTCCGCGGTCGCCAGCGAGGTCGTGAACTCCTTTGAGGTCTGGCTGAACTGAAGGAGTCTGACCCGCGGGTGACATCACCGCGAGAAACATCCGTTGATAGTTTCTCTTCTCTACTTTTACCCCACAAGTAACGGCAGTCGATGCTACTGGGTAAACATACCGAGCCCAAATCAGAGAGCGAGGAAAAATCCGACGAGCCACCACCATTATCCGGATTTCCGCAACGCCACCCCCGAAACTTGGCAGTTTGAAGTTCAGTTGGGTTGCACCGTCAAATTTGGACGCATGCCAACAACCGCGCGACTTTCGGTTCAACCCATACTCGGTGGGGCGGATGCGAGATGACCCGTTGTGGCGAGCGCCGGACGGGTTATCCGATCTGGGTCCCCAGAACAGGCACGACTGGCCGCGTGGCGCGTGTACATGTTACGCGTTGACTGTCGCTTGTTTTGGAACCTAAAGGAAATACGAGATGCGCGGTCGATGGTGCCAAACCAGAGTCATGCCAGATCTGCACGCTCCTAGAGGTCATGCTCAACGTTACTGCGAGCTCTTGCCGTTCACTGGTGGGGGGGAAGGTGTGTGGGCTCATAAGTACCTCGTCCGAGGCCCATAACCGCCCCGCGTTGGCGCGTTTTCTCTCCTTGGGTGGGGGGCGGTTCAGAGAGATGTTATCATCCTGCCGTGGGCCGTCTCTTGGCATGCATTCTCAGGTTGAGAAGGGGAATCACCACCTGCCAATCACAGGGTGTACTCCTCGCCGAGGAGGACCTTTAGAGAGCCAAGACCCACACTACCAGGGGAGGAAAATCTGGATGGTGATGGTAAAAGTTTAAAGCTTAAAGATACGGTGGACATGCCTCCCTTCCCGCCTGTCCCTGGCAAAGGCGGGACGGGGACTACAATGTACGTGTGCAATACTTGAGTCTTTGCTTCACTTCACCGACTACATTCCATAGGCCTGCCGAGTCACCGCACCGGAAGTGACAATGCTCGGCGAATTGCCTGTTCCATCTGACCAACTCAATCCTCCGTCGCCCATCCGACATATTTCCGGAATCATTGAAGCCGATTGGAGTTCAGGCACTCCCACCCCGCAGAAGAGGTCACCGACACCTTGGGAGAAGGAACGAAACCCTTGAAAAAGCAAGATAAGAAGCGAACGTCTTTGCCCACGAAGCTTTGCCTCCGTTGATGTGGCAAGGTTTTACCGCCTGTAAGCTCTTTGGTGGTTTCCGTGTATTATTTAGGCACCTCGAGTTTCAATTGAATGTGCCGCGTCTCTACGTCTGCTCAACTACGATTATGATCAATCTTGGATCGGCCGCCCAAGTCCCGCAACAGGGGGAGGTGACCTGAGGAGTAACCTTCGTCGCGGTCAAAATGATCTATTGAAGTGGGTGGAGGCCTGCCGATTTACAAGCTCAGGGATCCCTTGCTGGAGGCGATTAGAGAGGTGTGCACCCTAAACACTTCAGTTTGCTGAAAACTTGACCGGTGGGCCTTGTAGCATCAAGTCCTTATCGTCGTCGGAGACACAGGATCCGGGAAGACCACGCAGATCGTCCAGTACCTCGAAGAAGCGGGATACTCTGAGAATGGGAAGATTGGCTGTACCCAACCTCGCCGTGTTGCCGCCATGTCTGTCGCAAAGCGGGTGGCAGAGGAAGTGGGTTGTCGGTTAGGCCAAAAGGTCGGGTATACGATCCGTTTTGAGGATTGCACGAGCCCCGAGACCAAGATCAAGTTCATGACGGACGGCATGCTGCAACGAGAATGTGTTATCGACCTGGATGTCACTGGGTACTCTGTCGTCATCCTTGATGAAGCTCACGAACGTACCGTTGCCACTGATGCTTTGTTTCGGCTCCTTAAGCGTGAGCGTCGTCTTGTTCCGACTTACCCATGAGTCATTGCTGACGACTCGGATTCATCAGAAGCTGTGAAACGCAGGCCAGATCTCAAATTAATCGTGACCTCAGCAACACTCGATCCCGAAAAGTTCTCGAAGTACTTCTTCGGATGTCCCATCTTCTCCATCCCGGGTCGGGCGTACCCTGTCGAGTAACTTTACACGAGGGAACCGGAAACCGATTATCTGGACGCCTCTCTCGTCACCGCCATGCAGATCCACCTGCCGGAGCCTCCAGGAGATATCCTTCTTTTCCTGACAGGTCAGGGTGAAACAGACATGGCTTGCCAGATCCCCAGCGAGCGTATGAGAACTCTTGGTCCAAAGGTCCCGGAACTCATCATCCTCCCCGTTTATTCCGCCCTGCCATCCGAAGTCCAATCTCGTGTGTTCGAACCCACCCCTCCTGGAGCTCGAAAGCTCGTTTTCGCAACCAACGTGGCAGAGACGAGTTTAACGATCCCCGGTATATATTACGTTATCGACCCCGGTTTCTCGAAGCAAAATTCCTACGACCCCAGGCTTGGGATGGGCTCGCTTGCTGTAATGCCCATTTCACAAGCCCAAGCACGTCAATGAGCAGGCCGTGCCGGAAGACCCGGTCCGGGGAAGTGCTACCGTCTCTACACTGAGGATGCCTACAAAAACGAGATGCTTCCCGTCTAGATTCCTGACATCCAACGAACAAACCTTACACATGCAATCCTGTTACTGAAGGCGATGGGCATCAACGACCTTCCCAGTTTCGATTTCATGGACCCTCCACCGGCTCAGACAATGTTAGCTGGCCTCGAGTCTTTGTACGCGTTGTCTGCTCTCGACGACGAGGGCCTTTTGACTAAGCTGGGATATAAGATGGCGAATTTCCCACTGGAACCAACGCTCGCGAAGACGCTGATTGCTTCGGTTGAGCTTGGATATTCAGAAGAAGTTTTGACCATCGTTGCTATGCTGTCGGTCCCTGCGGTTTTCTATCGACCGAAAGAGAAGCAGAGAGAAGCAGATGCCAAGAAGGCTAAATTCAACCAACCGGAGGGGGACCACTTGACACTGTTGACCGGTGGAAAGCCAGCAATTACTCCAATCCGTGGTGTTTCGAGAACTTCATCCAAGTTGCGAGTATGCGGAGAGCCGACTCGATGGCGACGCGCAGAGCCTGTATCGCATCGTGCAGCCTGGGCAGCAATCGATAATTTGTTTCTGGTCATGAAGCATTATACACGCACTGTTTTTTCTCCGCCATCTTGGATTTTGGCGTTTGATCGCGAGTGAAACTCGGGTTGTCGCCTCCAAGTCAGACAGATGGCAAGGCTGCAATTGGTTAGGCGGAATCACAGGTTCAAATCGACGTTCGGATTTTCCTAATCGTTTCCGAGCTCTCGGACGTGCTGTAACTCGTCCTCGATGCGACAGCAGCCTCGTCAGAAGGCCGGGAGTTCAATGGCCGCGTTGGGGGCGTAAATATTACTTTTATGTGCACATTACTTGCTTCAAGTTGACATCGGAGTTCGCTGGGGTGTACTTGATGCTCCGTGTGGGGAATTTATCACCGTGTTCCCAGCGCACAGAACCTGACTCGTACCACCAAGATCGATCGGATATTATACTGAAAGGCTTTGCGCAACCCTGATAGACGTCCTGTGGGTTCATCCGGCGGTTTTCAGCTCACCCGACGGCACCATTGTTGTGGTAGTCTGTGGTGGATTACAAACTAAATATATACAAATGTGGAAGGTAATACCAATGGTGAGTTTTTGCATGGAACTACGACTTCGGAGGTATGCCCATGCGCAACCACCCACGGGATTGCGAACTGTTCTGCTGTTGCTTGGGTTGTTTGGGCTCTTTCTGTATCTTAATCAGCCGATCCTTTGCCCTCGCCATTTGGTCCAACTCTGTCCGCAGCCCCGGTACTCTGGAGCTTCCCGGGCTCGAGTGCGAACGAGGGGAAGAGCAGATGGGTTCGAGACCAGGGACAGTCTCGTCTCAGGTGTGCGAGACAACGAGGGCAGCTAGGGAAGTGCGGAAACTGATAGCGAGGGGCAACGAGACTTCAGAGAGCGATCGCGACGA